>Ga0209791_1000046_pt1 | contig 83710 bp, 76 predicted proteins | sample WorMetTyACAVOLI1_FD_187422 | JGI IMG/M metagenome (GOLD analysis project Ga0209791, IMG submission 187422) | Marine gutless worms symbiont microbial communities from Max Planck institute for Marine Microbiology, Germany - Olavius algarvensis... ... | reverse complement strand
GGTACAACCTGATTTCTAAATCACTAATTTCCCGTTTATAACTGCCTGTTTTTATTAAAGGCAGTATTTGATTTTCAAATTATTTTGGACAGCAATGATATATTATATCTATTGATTCGGTATTTGCAACTAAGAAAAATGGCGTCAGGGTTAAGACGTATTGGTATCGGGTTTTGTTTACAATAGGATTTTGATACCTGATTTTTTCAGGACGGATTAATTAGAATAAAGCAACTCCCCTTCGCCATATACTGCGACCGGGTAATTTGTCAGATCAAACGGATCGCCGCTCCAGCAAATGAATGAGGCCCACTTTCCTTTGGTAAGGGTGCCGAGCTGTTTATCAATTCCCAGTATCCTGGCATTTTGGCGGGAAACCAGCTCGATGGCCTGTTGTTTGGACATACCCGCTCTCACAAACCAGCGGGTTTGCAAAAATAACTGGCGGGCGAGGGTAACCGGATGGTCGGTCATTAAACCGAATTGTACCCGGGAAGATATCAAATGGCGGATATTGCGCCAATCTTCATGTTTTAATTCAACTTTGTAGGCGAAGCAGTCGACCGGACCGTAAACGACGGGTATCTTTCGCTTTTTCAATTCCTGAAATATTTCAGCCTGGTGAACGTCCATGGCATGTTCGACGGTCAGTTTAATTTTAAAATTATCCACCAGCCGCAGCAGGGCTGCAATGTCATCGATCTTATGGACATGGGCCCGCAGACGGACTTTGCCGTTCAGCAAATCCAGCAACACTTTGTCTTCGGCGGTAAACGTGATATCCTCTTTTTTGCTGCCTCTGGCCTTGCGGTACTGTTGGTCTTTCCGGCGCACTTCAGACAGCCTGCCGCGCAGAATGGCCATTGCCCCCATGCGGGTAGTGGGGCGTTGGCCTTTCCAGCTGTGAGTGGACATGGGATTATAACCAAAGGCCGCTTTTAGACCGGCTCGAGTAATGAGCGCAGCCGTACTGTCTTTGGCATAGTTGCGAATTACGGCTGACTGCCCCCCAACGATATTGCCGCTGCCCGGTACCACACATGAATACAGCACGCCGGATTCGACTGCATCCCTGAAAGCTTTATCATCCATTTGAACCGAATCCAGGGCATCCGAAAGGGCCAGAATCGAATCAAGCTGATCGTTTGCTTCACCCTCACGGCTCGGTTCACCGGAACGTTCCATACCGATGTGGCTGTGGGGATCGATAAACGCCGGGGTCAATACGTTAACTTTGCCAAGTAACTGACTTTGGGCGGTTTTTGATATGCCGGTAATTTTTTGGCCGTTAAAAACAAGATAGGCGTGGGAGACAATTGATTTTCCGGTGTAAATAGTTTCGGCAAAAATACACTTCATTGAAACCTCCTTGTTACTGATGGAATATTTTCAATTGAATAAGATACCCCGGTTCGGCTGACTTCGACAGGCTCAGGCCCTGTCGAGGGGAGCTTGTCGATGGCTGAACGGTGATCTTTGGATCGTTGAACGCCAGCGCGTCTATCTGGTGAAAGTCCTTTTGACACGCTGTGAAAATAGAAAATACGTAATCCAGATAGTGCTGGCAACCAGCGTTCGCACGAAATTGATGATTGGCCCCATGTTGGTCGGATCGGTCGTTGCAAGGATTGATTGGGTGAAATAGCAATCAAGGCCAACGAATATGAAATTGGAAGCTAAAAATATAATCGCCAATCTGGGTACAAATTTACGCTGCTTAAAAAAGAAGACAACCACGCAAATTGATAAAATAAGAAAGCACCCATTGCCGACCAGTTCCGCGATCAATAACGGAGCCCAAAATGGGTGATATGAAACTGAACCCGGTATTGTCAGTTGAGGCCAGCTCTCTGATGACCACGCCGGAATAATCTCGGTGTACAAAGAGACAGCGGCCTGCACCGGATACAGTGTCAGCCCGATTGCACATATGATTAACCAGCCACCGATTTTATCATAATTCTTTTTGCCGTCATTGATAATTTGTTTAGCAGTCATGAATTATACAATACGACATAAGCTTTAAAAAGCTTCCATTTTGTGCCTATTTTCCGATGGGCATTAATTAATCCGCCCGGCCGATATCAAAACATTCTCATTAGTTTCAAACGACCCTTCTATTTTACCCAAACCCGGTTTTGCTATTTTAGGGCGGAGTAATTAGAAGGTCATATACCGCTTTTCCCAGTAAATTAGGGCTTCATATTCAAACAACGCATTTAAATGATGCATAAATGCATGCCGTCCCTCTTTCTGCCATAACTCCGTAATGGATTCGTTGACCTGTTGATAAAATGTTTCAATTTCTGCAATCGATGCCGGCGGATCGTCTGCCAAATTTTCTGTAGCAACCTCTGAAATTAAATTCAGCCACATTTGACTCGCGCCCATAATATAATACGGCCAGGTTTTCTGGATCGATGACGGCCATTTTTTGTCACTGGTATCTTCGATATTGGGGCGGGTTATTGGGGATGGATCATCATAAACATCTTGATCGAGAACACCTTCTGTTTTCAAGTAGGCAACTAACGGATCGGTTTGCAGCGCGTTGAAAATATGCTGGGCGGTCTGGGGTGAGGAATAGAAAATAAAACTAAATTGCCGGCCGGCGCCGTCGCGGGCAGCACGGCGATGAAAGCGCCACAGGCTGATATCCGGCTTATGTTGCTCCAATTTGGGCAAGATGACCTGATGTGCCAGATATAAGTCCATGTACCAGATCGGCTTGGTGTCCGGAGGCCAGTGCATGCGAAAGCGAGCAAACCACCAGCCATTGCCTGAAGGCAACTCACGGGTTTTTAGCGGCTTGATCGCCTGCATTTGAACCCGGCCAAGATATGAGCATCCTGTAATAATAACCAAAAGTAGAAAAGCGCCCGTTACCCTTTTGGGGAAGTCGCTGATTTTTAACACAAATATTCTCCCTTGTATTGGTCAAATGGTTGATTAATCGGATAGATAAAAAGTGGCCATCTTAACGATCCGACCCTTCTAAACGCTCCTGCCCGAGACATCCAATCAACTATTCAACTATTTAGCTGATTTTACCGGTTCAGCAGGATTTAATGCCTTCGCCTGCTGTGAAACTCCTTGGCCCGCAAACAGTTATCCTGCATCAGCTCCGCGAGCATGGTCTTGATGGCGCTGTTGTCCTCCGCCCGGTATGTGTTTAAATTATTTTTATATTCCGGCAGGCGATAGAGGAAGTTGCCGATCGCCTCGCTTCTGATCCGCCTTAAGTTAATGCCGTACTTCAAGCGGGCCAGCAGATAGGCATTGAGCTCCTGTTCGAACTGCCCACGCATGGGCAACGCCAGGTAAGGTTTGCGTAAATAAAATGCTTCCGTCATCAGGGTGAATCCGGCTGTGGCCATAACCGCCTTGCAGGTTGCCAGATCCTTCAAAAACCCCGCCTTGCTAAACGGTTTATACACAATGTGGCCATCCTGCTCATCACGATCATAACCATACACCCGGAACCGTTCCCGGGCAAAGGATTTCAATACTTTAAGAAACGATTCAAATCCACTCGTCAGGTAGACCAGCACATGTCCGCCATCGGACGGCTGACGCGTTTGAACCGATTGCCGTATAATCGAAGGGAAAAAAAAGGTGCGATCATTTTTGGCTTCGCCGTAGTAGAAGGTGGTCACGAGCGATACATCCGGCCGCGGCACCATCGCCCGGATGATGCTGACCGTCATCCGGCGCTCCTTTTGCAGGCGGGCCGGACAAGGATAGGTCATGTAGCGAATGCGATGCTGATTATCGATACTAATCAGCGGCAGATCATAATGATGGGCCAGGTAGGCGGTCATCGGTTCAAAATCGGTGATCACGCAATCCGGCTGGAAAATCTTGAAGATATCCTTTCGCAGCGCATGCAGTTTTTGGTGCCCGCGGGGTAAGCGCTGCAAGTTTTCGGTAAACGTTTTAACTTTTGAAACCCGATTGTTTGAACTGGCAATATGAAGCCCCTCGGTTTCAAATACATCGAAATCGTCTTTAAGATTGCGATAACCCCGGTCATAGCTGACCACTTTAACTAGATGACCCAGTTGTTCCAGATAGGTGATCATCTCCCGGGCCCGTGAGGAATGGCCGGAACCTTCGCCCGATACTCCATACACGATTTTTGCCAAAGATAACTCCTTAAATTCCAGTCAAGAATCTCTTGTATGAAACTCCAGTTTATTTTTCGATTAGACTGGCCGCTTTTCAGGCCAGCGGCAGGGCTGAACCCCGAACCACTGAACGTTTGCCATTATTTGGTCTTCACCAGACTCTGCCAGGTCGGCCGCTCCAGAAATGAGCCGCTTACATTCGCTTCCATCTCCTTAAACAAAGAAAGCGGTGCGGCAAACGACATCAGATTGTCACCAAGCTGCTTGCGGATGTAGACCCTGGCAGATAAATCCGTCAGGCCGACGACGGCCCGCGGCGTTTCGGCCCGGGCTTCCTGATAGGGGTAAATTCCAATGGTCTGACATCCGGCGGCATAGGGCATGATGACATTTTGGTTGTCGCCCCGGTCGTAATTAGCCAGGACCACCAGTGCAGAAAGCTGGTCGGGGTCGGCAAAAAAAATCACAACCTGCGGTTTTTCTTGAGCCGGGTCAACTTCGGATAGAGGTTTGAAAGCCACATAGGTTGTGGGGATATCGGTGATCGGCAGGCATTCGATAAATTTTTTAACCTGCTCCGGGCTCTTCATGTAACGCTCCCCATGAACGAAATTATCGTGAGCCTCCGCGGTTAAAAATGGCTTCACTTGCGCGGCCGTCTGTCGACCCTGCTCCCACTGATCATTACCGGAAGACAAAAAATGGCAGAAACATTCCTCGCCGCCGGGAAAATTTTTATATTGATCACCGAATCCCATACCGATTCCACCACCAAAGCAGCCAAAGGTCTGACGGTCACAAACAGCGACTTTACCCCTGGCCGCACTGGCTGCCAGCCACATAATGCAGCCCCACTTACGTTCCTTGAACTGCACGGCACCGTCTGGTTTTTGATCTGACCAAATGAGAGCCACCGGTTGATGTTTGAGGGCTACGGCTTTTGATATTTTACTTTTCATGAAAAACGCCTTAACCGACATTTTTTTAGCCTTTAAAATTAGATGTCTTCCATTTTTTTCCGCATTCCGAATTCATCTGGTGGCGCAACCATGCAGATAATATTATCATACGGCAGGTTTAACAAAGATCAAAGGTCGAATGCTTCCAGAGCCCTTTTCGCCACCACATCTCCCCACTCCTGCACAAAGTGACCGGCCTCAGGGATCTCATAGGGTGCCGGACAGCCTTTGATCAGTTTTCGCAGATTATTCATCACCGGCGGACCAAGCACCGCATCCTGCATCCCGATAGCCATAAAGGTTTCACCGGACCAATCTGTCTTCAACCAGTCACGGGCCTTCCGTGACAAGGCTGCGCCGGGTGCATCCGGACTGTCAGGAACCATTGCCGGAAAACGCCGGACACCCGCTTTGTATTTAAGATCGGGAAAGGGCGCGTCGTAGGCAGCGCATTCTTCAACCGTTAGAGTTGGACAGGCGCGCTTCATTAGACCGGCAACATCAAAATCAGGATTGTCTTTAACAAATTTACGCCAGGCCACAAAACCATCCGAAAGTTTCATATCTCCCGTGCCCAAGGCGGTGTTCATCACGATAAGTTTGGATACCCGGCCGGAAATGTCCATGGGCAGGGTCAGTCCCAGGAGTCCGCCCCAGTCCTGGCATACCAGGATGATATTGTTTAAATCCAAACTTTCAATGAAGGCCATCAATGACATACGATGAAAATCGAATTGATACACATCGTCGGAAACCGGCTTATCGGATCTGCCAAAACCGAAATAATCCGGCGCCACTGCTCTGTGCCCGCTGGCTGTAAATACGGGAATCATCTTGCGATACAAATAGCTCCAGGTCGGCTCGCCGTGCAAGCACAAAAAAACATTCTGGGCGTTGGGTGGACCTTCGTCCACGTAATGCATTCGCAGACCTTCATAACCTTTGAGTTCATCCAGGTATTGGGGACTAAAAGAAAAACCATCAAGATTTTTGAACCGTTCTGCCGGTGTTCTTAAAACATCATTCATGATTGTACCTCCGCTAAAAGCCTATTTCAGCATCTTATCAAAATGGGCTATGTTGATACATAGATTTGGACAACGACCAATATTCAAAGATTAAGGGATTCTGGCCCAGAGGACCAGGATTTCGCTTTCAGAAAAAACACATAATGAATTCGAGCTTTTTCGAATTCACTATTTTGAATAGTTAAAAAAATTCCTTATGTCAAAGGCTATCGATTTATTTATTGCCTTAAGTTTATCTGTTTTTTCATCCATGCCTCCAAACTTTCTTGGGATGCTGCCAATTTATTTGCATAAATACACGCGATCCTGTATGAGTCGATAGTAAGTGCTCCTCGAAAGCATCGACTAAAAAGGGTCCAAATATTGAAAATTGAATATTTTTGTCACAAAATGCGCAAAAATAACAACTAAGGAGAAAACCATGAATACTGCAGAAGACATTGTTGGGGATAAGCATCGTGACATTGTTTCCATTTCATGGGATCAGACGGTTCAACAGGCTTGCCAAAAAATGGTCGATCGAAAAATCGGCGCAATTCTGGTTAAGAAGGATGGCCAATTCGTTGGAATTTGGACCGAACGGGATCTACTCCTCAAAATAACTGAAGAAGGGTTCGATCCCCAAACTGCAAAAATCGGCGACCATATGTCCACGCCGCTTAAAACGGCGCCCCACAGCACTCGGATCCACAGGCTGAAAGAGATGTTTCTGGGATTGTATCTGCGACACCTGCCCATCGAAAAAGATGGTGAGTTCATCGGTCTGCTTTCAATAGGCGATGTCCTCAGAGCCAGCCTGATTGATATGGATTATCAGTTAAAACAAATTAATGCGTTTGTCACCTGGGACTTTTATGAAAACTGGCGAGAGGGCCGAAAGAAGCCGGAGTAGATTCTTGCTATTAAAACCCATGGTCCAAAAAACAGAAACTCTGATTATCGGCGGCGGTGCTATTGGTGTTTGCTGCGCCTTTTACCTCAATGCGCTTGGCAAAAAGGTCTTGCTGGTTGAAAAAAATGATATCTGCTCGGGCAGTTCTTACGGTAACGCCGGACTTATCGTTCCCAGCCACAGTGTACCTCTGGCAGCACCCGGGGTCATCGGCCGGGGTCTTAAATGGATTTCTAAGCCGCAAAGCCCCTTTTACATTAAACCGCGCCTGGATCGGAATTTACTCGCCTGGCTGTGGAAGTTTCGCGGTGTTTGCAACATGCACCACGTGCGCCAATCTATACCTGTGTTGCACGATCTTCATACAGCCAGCCTCAAATTGTATGAAGCGCTGGCAGATATTGAAGGTATGGATTTCGCGTTTGAAAAAAAGGGACTGCTGGAACTCTATAATACCCATAAAGGATATGACAAAGGCATTGCAAACATCCATTTAATAAAAGAATACGGAATTCAAAACAGAATACTGCAAAAAAAAGAACTCAATGAATTCCTGGGAGGTATTCGAACCGCTGCGGTCGGCGGCGCCTACCGGCCGCATGATGCCCATCTTATCCCCGACTGGTTTGTGCACCGGTTGGCCCGGCACAGTGAGAAAATAGGGGTCCGGTTTTTGACATCGTGCGAAGTGCTCGATTTTGAGACCGCCGGCCGTCATGTCACCCGAATTAAAACCACCAGGGGGGATATATCAGCTGAGGAAATCGTTATCGCTGGTGGATCCTGGTCCACGGAACTGGCCCGTCATCTGCAGCTAAATCTTTCAATGCAACCGGCCAAGGGATACAGCATCACATTCAGACGCCCCGCCCAATGTCCTTGCCTGCCGGTAGCCATGGCCGAATCAAAAACCGTGCTCACTCCGATGGAGGACACGCTACGATTTGCCGGCACCCTCGAGCTTGCAGGATTCGATCAATCAATCAACCTGCGTCGGGTGCAGGCCATCCTTAAAGCCGTTCGGGCATATTTTCCGGATATGGATCCCGACTCCCTTGAGCTGCTCGAAATCTGGCGGGGCCTGAGGCCGTGCAGTCCTGACGGACTTCCCTACCTCGGGCGGGCCCCGCGCTACGACAATGTGATCCTGGCAACCGGCCACGGGACGCTGGGAATTTCGCTGGCGCCCATCACCGGAAAAGTCGTATCACAGTTAAGTGCCAATGATAAGCCGGCCATCAACATGGCAGCCCTGAGCGTTGAACGCTTCAACTGAAAACCGGCAGAATCTTTTTAAAGCGCATCCGCAGATGACCATAATTTTTAGATTCTCTTGACAAATATCTGGCAGCCGCCACAGCAGATCCGATCGACCGATTTTATCTTAGCATTAAGGGACCCACCTAAGGACGAAACCCTATCCCGGCTTTTCGATTGACAGTTGTCCAGCAAATCCCAGGCAGGTAAAAATCCAGCAGCTATTGACGATTTGAAAATTGATAAGCATATTCAACTAAATTCGGTCTACCCGGGAGAATACAAATTATGGCCGATTCAACATCAAAAGATCATGAAATCAGCAATTCGTTGCTTGAGTTGTCGTCCGTTCTGATATCCAAAATCTCTTTGGAAGAGTTCTCTTACCTGGTGCTGGAAAACGCCAAGCGCCTGACACAAAGCAAATACGGTTTCGTAGGATATATGGATCCCCAAACTGGATCTTTTATCTGCCCAACTTTGAGCAGAGATATCTGGCATGAATGTCAAGTACCCGATAAAACATTTAGATTTGAAAAACCTTGTGGATTATGGGGCTGGGTATTAGAGAATAAAAAACCAATCATCTGCAACGAGCCTTCAGATGAAATCATATCCACCGGCACACCGCCGGGACACATTCCCATTCAACGCTTTCTGTCTGCCCCGGCACTAATCGGCCAAAGACTTTTCGGCCAAATCGCATTGGCCAACGCAACCGCCGAATACGACGAAAACGATCTTAAGATGGTTGTACCGCTGGCGGCGTTTTATGCGATTGCGATAGAACGGATGCTTGCAGAAAAGGCCGAACAGGCCAGTGAAGAGAAGTATCGGTCCTTGATTTCAACAATGAATGAAGGTCTTTGTCTTCACCAAGTTCTATATGACGATTCGCAAAATGCGGTCGATTACCAAATCTTAGACGTAAACCCGGCATATGAGTCGATTGTCGACCTTACCAGAGAAAATGTTCTCGGGAAAAAGGCATCCGACATTTATGGAACCGGCCGGCCCCCGTTTCTGGAAGTTTACGCCAAGGTGGCTGAAACCCGGCAACCCACCAGTTTCGATACTTATTTCCCTCCCATGGACAAGCACTTTAGTATATCCGTATACTCCCCCCGTAAAGGACAGTTTGCAACGATCTTCTCAGACATTAGCGAGCAAAAAAAATTGTTGGCCCAAAAAGAAGCGCTGATTGCCGAGCTGCGTGCGGCCGGCGCCAGAATCAAAACCCTGAAAGGATTATTACCGATTTGTGCTTCCTGCAAAAAAATTCGGGATGACCGTGGCTACTGGCAGCAAATAGAAAAATATGTTGGAGAGCATACTGAGGCAAACTTCAGTCACGGCATCTGCCCGGATTGTGCCGTCCTGCTATATCCCGGTCTTTATGAAAAAGATTAGAAGATGAGCCAAAACAGACTGGAACAGATTATCTGTCAGAGAATCAATAGATCGGGGCCAATCACATTCGAGACGTTCATGGATATGAGTCTCTACCAGCGCGAATTTGGTTATTATATGACGGAGAAATCGAGAATAGGTCCGCATGGTGATTACTATACCTCACCACACCTGCATCCAATTTTCGGCTGGCTCCTGGCAAATCAACTGGATGAAATCAAGCGTATCATGGGCGATCCCCATGAATTCACGGTGCTCGAAATCGGCGCCGGCAAAGGATACCTGGCGGAAGGCATCATAGACTTCGCTCAAAGAAAGTTAAATTGGAAAGGAAACTGGAAATACATCATCGTCGAGAAAAATCGTCACGCCATTAAGAAGCTGATGAAACAATTGAAGGCTTATACCGGACGAATTGAGTGGAAGACTTCGCTGGAAGCGGTTGACCGATTTTGCGGATGCGTGATCTCCAATGAACTTCTGGATGCTTTCCCCGTTCACCTTGTTGAGATGCATGACCAGTTTCAGGAAATTTATGTAATTTCAGATAACACCGGGTTCAAAGAGACAAAAGGAGAATTAAGTACCGTCGATCTGCATAACTACATAAACCGCTTTCAAATACCGGCAATAAGAGGATATCGGACTGAAATAAATTTAAACATATTGAATTATCTCAACCGGCTTGATGATATTCTGTCGGAGGGGTTCGTGATATCGATAGACTACGGGTACTCCGGGCGCGAATATTATGCAGCCGAGAGGAACCGGGGCAGCCTTCTTTGCTACCACAAGCATCGGGTCAATCAAAATCCCTACCAACATGTTGGGGATCAGGACATCACCGCCCATGTAAACTTTACATCTCTCAAAAACTGGGGGGCAATGTTGGGTATGCAGTCCCTGGGATACTGCCCGCAGGGCATATTTTTAGCTTCCCTGGGAATTGATGAAATCGTTTCTAACGAACTGGCAAACAGTCCAAATTTTCAAATTGAAATGCTGAAAATCAAAGGGCTTCTGTTTGGCATAGGAGACAGCCACAAAGCAATGATACAGTATAAAGGCAAAAGGGATCTCGCAGGGCTGAGAGGTTTCAAGCTTAAAAACAGTCTGGCTAGACTTTGATGCCCTTACTCTTCCAGGCTAAGATCTATAGATTTTTTTGAACTTCCAGCTCTATTAAATTTGTCCCAGAGCCAGCCCAAAAGAGAAAAGTTGGTGGTAACATCAAACCTGACCTCCCGTCCGGATTGTTCGGGCGTCGCGTTGCTGCCTGAAAACTGTTCGTTTTGATTTTCCATTCTTTACCTTAGCAGGGGGTTAATCGCCTTGACTGCCATTTCCATAAATGGTGCCGGATAAATCCCCGGAATCACAGTTCCAGCCGCAGCGACCAGAAGCACAATTTTACCGACTAACCCGGTTGCGGTCATTTCAAGTGATCCCTCCGGTTCTTTCAAGTACATATAGAAAATAACCTTGGCATAAAAAAACAGGGCGATAGCGGTTGACACCACACCGATGGTCGCCAGCCAATAATATTCGGCCTCAATCGCTGCAGCCAGGATGAAAAATTTAGCCGTAAATCCGGCTGTTGGCGGCACGCCGGCCAAAGCCAGAAGATAGAGGGCCATAAAAAAAGCAAGAAACGGCTGCCGGGCGCCCAGGCCGCTAAAGTCGCTTAAATTTTCCCCTTCCCCATTACTTTTCACCACCAGGGTCACTACGGTAAAGACGCCAATATTCATAAACGTATAAACCAGCAGATAATACAGCATGCCTGAAACGCCGGTCTGATTGGAAATCAGCATACCGATCAGGATAATACCGGCATGGGCGATACTGCTGTATGCCATCATCCGGATGATATTTTTCTGTGCGATTGCCACAACCGCGCCGAAGAGCATGGTGGCGGCGGAAAGAAGCCACAGCAGTTTTGACCACTCCGGCTGAAATTCCGGTAATGCGACAATGAAAATCCTTAAAAAAACTGCAAAGGCCGCTGCTTTCGAGCCTACGGAAAGCAAAGCCGTAATAGGCGTGGGGGCACCTTCATAGGCGTCGGGCGCCCACAGATGAAATGGAAAAAGGGCCACTTTAAATGCAAAGCCACCGGTAATTAATATCATCGCAAGCAGCAAAAAGGGGCTGCGGGCCTGGCTGCCGGCGGCATGTTGCGCAATCGCCTTCAAGCTTGTGGTTCCGCCAAATCCAAAGGCAAAAGACAGACCGTAAAGCAATATCCCTGAGGAAAGGGCTCCCAGAATAAAATACTTGAGGGCGCCTTCCACGGATCGTTTATCCTTATATCTTTGGGCCACCAGAATGTAAAAAGAAAGGGCCATGAGCTCCAGCCCGACATAGATATTTATTAGATCATACGAGGAAGCCATCACCATCATGCCAAGAATGGCCAAAAGAATGATATAGTAATATTCTCCTCTATGAATATTTTCTTTTTTCAGATAATCCAAGGATATGAGTGTTGTCAGAATACCGGCCACGATGAATATGATGTTAAAAAAAGCGGCATAGCGGTCGGCAATGACAGTACCGCCGAAGGAGGGCTTCGCATCAATGCTGACAAGGACAATCGGCAGGAGTGCCAATAGACCGGCCACGCTCAAATAGCCTAATATGAATTTGTTTTTTTTGCTCAAAAATAAATCCAGGACAAGTATGGCTAAAGCCAGACCGGTTAAGAGAATCTCCGGCATGACGGAGGTTAAGCTGATATTTAAACGTTCAAAGGGCATATCATTTACTGTTAATTTTGGATTGGTGGTATCGCTCCCGGCCGTCGTAGCCGTTGGCTACTTTGGCGGAGTCGGCTCGCTCTGTCCAATTTAAATTTGGCAGAATACCTTAAATTCAAATTTTGTATACGCACATCTGGTACACGGGATAACCGTGGGTCGGTAATCCCATGCTTACGGTCATTTGCCAAGCTTCTGTGCGAATTTTCTTCCACCATTTTTACAAGGTTGTTTATAGAGGCATCGGTTACCTGTAAAAACGGCTTGGGGTACAAACCGATCCAGAATATGATGATGATAAGGGGCGCCACGGCAACTATTTCCCGGTGCCCCAGATCTTTCAGCGCGTCATGTTTTGGAATAACCAAATCACCTAAAAATACCCGTTGAAACATCCACAGCAGGTATACCGTCCCCAACAGAACGCCGATGACCACCGGAATGGCAAAAAACCAGTGGGCTTTGTAGGCTCCGATAAGCACGTACAGTTCGCCGATAAACCCGTTGGTTGCCGGCATGCCCATTGAAGAGAGCGCAACAACCAGAAAAAAAATCCCGTATACGGGCAAAACCCTGATAAGGCCGCTGTAATCTTCGATCATGCGCTGATGGGTTCTTTCATAGATCATACCAACCAGTAGAAAAAGCGCGCCGGTACTGATACCGTGATTGATCATCTGCAACAGACCGCCCTTTAACCCTTCCGCATTAAAGACAAATAATCCCAGCATCACAAATCCCATATGGCTGACACTTGAATAGGCCACCAGCTTTTTCATGTCCTTCTGGGCGATGGTCACATAGGCGCCATAAAGAATGGCAATAATGGATAGGACGATCATCAGGGGTGCAAAGAAAATGCTTGCATTGGGCAAGAGCGGCAGGCTGAATCTCAAAAACCCGTATGTTCCAAGTTTCAGCAGAACTGCCGCCAGAAAAATGCTTCCGGCGGTAGGCGCTTCGGTGTGCGCATCCGGCAGCCAGGTGTGAAGCGGAAACATCGGGATCTTAACGGCAAAACCCAGAAATAACGCCAAAAATATCCAGCGCTGAATATGCGGTGCAACCGGGTTTTCAATAAGAACGGTCGCATCAAAGGTATAATTTCCCGTCAGCTGGCCGTGAAAGAAAAAAAGGGCCAGAATGCCGAGCAGCATAAACAGACTGCCGGTGAATGTAAACAGGAAAAACTTGATGGCCGAGTAAAGCCGGCGCACGCCGCCCCAGACACCGATGATAAAGACCATCGGGATTAAGACAACTTCCCAGAAAACATAGAACAAAAAAAGATCCAGGGACATAAACACCCCCAGAACCCCGGTCTCCACCACTAAAAACAGTGCCATATAGGGTTTCAGCTTAATGGTTATTTCCGTCCATGAAGCCAGAATACAGATAACCGTGACAAAGGTTGTCAGCAACACCAGCAGCAGGCTGATTCCATCGACCCCAAGGAAATAATGAATGCCGAAGCGCTCAATCCAGACCGCTTTCTCGACCCACTGAAACTCCGCCGTGCCTGCATCGAAGGTCAGCGGCAGATAAAGCGATAGCAAAAAAGTCGCCAGCGAAATGACAAGAGCGGTCCATCTTACGCCGTCCTCCCACTGCTTTTTCACAAAGAATATAATAAACAGGGCCCCCAGAGACGGCAGAAACGTAATCAGTGAAAGGATGGGGAGGCTTGCTATGTTACCGGTTGGGGTCATCTAATATCTTCCGGGTCTTTCAGTTCTTTGGGCCAGATTATTTGCCAAGTTAGGGTAAGCATATTTAATATTTGTTTTGAATTTCGATATTCGGGTTTTGCCGGTTACCCGTCCTGTAAGATGTGGAGACCCAAACCGCCTGTCCCTGAACCCGAATGGCAACCCTCTGCGCCTGCGTCTGGGCATGTTTTTGCTGGACTGTCGACACAAGATGAGATGTGCCGGCGGAAGTAAGGCGCAAAAATGGTTTGGGATAAATGCCGATCCAGAGGATAAGTAAAACGATCGAAGCCAAGGTGATTATTTCCCTCCCATTCAGATCTTTTAATTCTTCATTTGCAGGGTGGGTAATTTTGCCAAAAATAACGCGTTGATACATCCAGAGCATATAGACGGCCGCAAGAATTATTCCGGTCGTGGCCAGGACGGCTGCCAGGACGTTGGCCTTAAAAACACCGATGAGGATCAGTATCTCACCGATAAATCCGTTGGTGCCCGGAAGTCCGATGGATGAAAAAACAACCACCAGTACAAAGGCGGCAAACACCGGCATGACCCGGGCAAGTCCTCCAAAATCTTCAATGCGGCGGGTGTGCCGCCGTTCATATATCATGCCGACAATCAGAAACAGTGCCCCGGTGGATATCCCGTGATTGATCATCTGCAGGATCCCGCCGTCGATACCCTGCTGATTCAGGGCGAATATCCCCGCCATGACAAATCCCAGATGGCTGACGCTCGAATAGGCCACCAACTTTTTAATATCCTGCTGGGCCAGCGCCAGAAACGCTCCATATATGATACCGACCACGGACAGAATCAGAATAAACGGTGTAAATGCGATGCTGGCACTGGGCAGCAAGGGCAGGTTAAATCTTAGAAAGGCATAGGTGCCCATTTTTAAAAGGACGCCGGCCAGTATGACACTGCCGGCCGTCGGGGCTTCGACATGGGCATCCGGCAACCAGGTATGAAACGGAAAGACCGGTACTTTGATGGCAAACCCCAGAAAGAAGGCCAGGAAAACCCAGAACTGAAGATTGTAGGGATAGTTGACTGCGTAAAGTTTAAGCAGGCTGAAGGTATACTCGCCGGTCGTTTGTCCGTGGGCATAATAGAGCGCCATGATGCCGACCAGCATAAAAACACTGCCGAAAATCGTATACAGAAAGAACTTCAGGGTGGCGTATAGCTTGCGCTGCCCGCCCCATATGCCGATCAAAAAGTACATGGGAATCAGCCCGATTTCCCAGAAAAGAAAAAAAAGTATCAGATCGAGGGATACAAAGACCCCGATCATGCCTGTTTCCATAAGCAGCAGGCAGATCATGAATCCCTTGACCTGCTTTTCCACAGCCGACCATGAACACGAAACGCTGATCAAGGCAACAAAGGTGGTCAGCAGCAACAACAACAGACTCATTCCGTCAACTCCCAGAACATACGTGACCCCGATTTCGGGAATCCAGGCAGCGGATTCGGCAAACTGCATTTTATAGGTTGTCGGGTCAAAACCAAACAGGAGGGTTAAGGCCAGAAGCTGGTTAAGGCCTGCCACCCCAAGGGTTGTAAAGCGAATAGCCCTGGTATTTGCGGCAGGGATCAACGTGAGCAGTCCGATGCCCGCAATTGGAATAAAAATGAGCAGTGTCAGGATCGGGATATTGAAAACGTTTTCAATCATAATCTTATAAGTTGGGCACTAAAAGCACACTTCCGATCATCACCAGCAATCCGATGACAAAAATCAAGGCATAGTTCTGGAGAAACCCGGTCTGGATTCGGCGCCAGAAACCACTGTTGAAATCAATCAGGGTCGCCAGGGAATTGACGGCCCCGTCCACAATGTAGATGTCAAATTTGTGTGACAGCCAGGCGGCCAGCCGGGTGAACCAGCCGGCACCGTTGACAATCCCGTCGATAACCGAAAGATCGAACGAAAAACAATACTGCGAAAACCGCTTTACGGGGTTGACAATAATCGCAGCGTAGATTTCATCGACGTAGTATTTGTTACGCAGGAGTGTATGAATTTTCTTGAATTTTTGGCCGATGGTTGCCGGATTCAGAAACGCCGGCGCCTTGGATTTAAAAGGCTCATAATAAAACAGGGCAGCCAGCAGAATTCCCGCCAGACCAACGGCAACCGAAAGCCCCATCAGAACAAACTCCAAACTGCCGTGTCCGGCCGCTGAAACGTCCGGCGTATGTATCAGGCTCTGGGTGCCGCTCTCAAAAACAGGTCCTAAAAAACCGTGCAGCACAGATCCCCCTTTAAAAAATGGAATCCCGACCACGCCCCCGACCATAGCAAGCACAGCCAGGACAACCAGGGGAACCGTCATGACTTTGGGGGACTCATGCAGATGCTGCCGGGTATGCGCATCGGATCTATTTGGGCCGGCAAAGACCATGAGCACCTGTCTGAAGACGTAAAAGGCCGTTAAAAACGCGGTAATCAGCCCCAAAGCCCAGATGATGTAATGGCCCCCTTTGAACGTTTCCCAGAGGATCTCATCTTTGGACCAGAAGCCGCTGAACGGCGGAATCCCGGCAATGGCAACGGCACCGAGAATAAACGTCACTGCCGTAATCTTCATGTGCGGATAGAGCCCGCCCATATTTCGCATATCCTGGTCCCCGGCCATGGCATGAATAACACTGCCGGCCCCCAGGAAGAGAAGCGCTTTAAAAAAGGCATGGGTCATCAGGTGAAAGATTCCCGCGGAATATGCGCCGATGCCCACGGCCACGAACATGTAGCCCAGCTGGCTGACAGTCGAATATGCCAGGACCCGCTTGATGTCGTTTTGAACCAGTCCGATGGTTGCCGCAAAAAAGGCCGTCAAGATGCCGATTCCGGCCACGACCTCACCGGTAATCGGTGCCAGGGAAAACAGCACAGCGTTGCGCGCCACCATATAAATTCCGGCGGTGACCATGGTGGCGGCATGGATCAGGGCACTGACCGGTGTGGGGCCTTCCATGGCATCCGGCAGCCACACGTGCAACGGGAACTGAGCTGACTTGCCGACCGCCCCCATAAAAAGCAGCAATGTAATGGCCGTCAGTCGGCCCGGTGGTATGTGTTGCGCATTGTCAAATACCGCTTCAAACTTTAGAGAAAAGACACCCTGATCCGCCAGGGTCCAGATCAGCAGAAAAACACCGAGGATAAATCCGAAGTCACCGATTCTGTTGACAATGAAGGCTTTTTTTCCTGCATCACTGGCAGATTTTTTCTCGTACCAGAAACCAATCAGCAGGTAGGAACACAGGCCGACCCCTTCCCAGCCCAGATACATCACCAGATAGTCGGCACTCATCACCAGCATGAGCATAAAAAATACAAACAGATTGAGATAGCAAAAATATCTCCAGTAAGCGCGATCCGTATTCATATAGCCCACGGAATAAACATGAATCAAAAAGCCCACTCCGGTGACGACCAATGCCATTAGGACCGCAAGCGGGTCAATCAGAAAAGAAATATTGATTTCAAGAGAGCCGCTGGTGATCCAGGTGAAAAGATCCACCACAATGGAACGGTTTGCCGGTGGCAGGGAGACCAGGTTTGCCAAGACCATCACAGAGATGAGAAAGGACGAAGCAATCGTTAGGCAGCCGACCAGGCCGACGGCCTGCTTGCCGATTTTGTTGCCGACCAGACCGTTGGCGATCGCTCCGAATAACGGCAGCGCCGGGATTAACCATGCAAAGTTCAACATAACGGCTGACTATCCTCGCATAACATTGAGTTCGTCCACATAGACTGTTTTTCTGCGTCGGTACACGGCGACCAGGATTGCCAGCCCCACCGCGACTTCGGCCGCTGCAATGGTGATACTGAAAATCACAAATATCGTTCCGTTTAATGACTGCAGGTAGTAAGAAAATGCCGCCAGGCTGATATTGGCCGAGTTGAAAACAAGCTCCAGTGACATCAGTACGATAATGATATTGCGCCGAACAAGCACACCGGTCACACCGATACAAAAAAGGATGATACTCAGGATGAGAAAGTGTGTCAGTGTCAGCATAACCAAGTCCTCGATCAAGGTTTGGGGTTCTGGGTTCTGGGTTCAAAGGTTCAGGGTTCAGAGGTTCAAGGTTCTGAACCTGCTTCCGTCACTCTTTTTGTTTAACAACCAGTACAATCGCACCAATAAGCGCGACGAGCAAAAGGATTGATACGACCTCAAAGGGAAAAATGTATTTGGTATATAAGAGTCTGCCCAGAATTTCCGTATTTTCGGTCAGCTCGGGTGGGGTGTACTTTCCAAGCGGAGCACTCAGCCTGCCATTCAATATTAAATAACCGGCCATGGCAAAAAAAAGGAGGACGGCCGTAACGGCATATTTTACCTGACCATGGATACGCTCCTCTAAGCGCTCCTTTCCGATGTCCAGCATCATCACCGCGAACAGGAAAAGGACCACAACCGCACCGACGTAAATAAATACCTGCACGACCGCAAGAAAGGGCGCTCTTAAAAGAATAAAGATGGCGGCCACCTGAAGCAGACAGGCGATCAGAAAAACCGCGCTGTGAATCGGATTTTTGGCCGTTATCACCCCCAGGGCCGAAATCACGGCAATCGCAGCAAATATGTAGAAGAAGAGTTGTTCCATCGCTAAAAGCCTAAAATGACCTAAAATGAATAAATTGCCTAAAATTATGGATGTTGATCCTTTTTATGAAATAGACAGAATTCCGTCATCAAGTAACTATCATCCAGCATCCAGCATCCAGCATCCAGTATCCAGTATCCAGCATCCAGTATCCAGTATCCAGCATCCAGCATCCAGCATCCAGTATCCAGCATCCAGCATCCAGCATCCAGTATCCAGCATCCAGTATCCAGTATCCAGCATCCAGTATCCAGCATCCAGCATCCAGTATCCAGCATCCAGCATCCAGTATCCAGCATCCAGTATCCAGCATCCAGCATCCAGTATCCAGCATCCAGCATCCAGTATCCAGTATCCAGCATCCAGCATCCAGCATCCAGCATCCAGCATCCAGCATCCAGCATCCAGTATCCAGCATCCAGTATCCAGCATCCGCTAAGCGTCTATGTTTTCCTTTTGCGTGTATTGTTCAAATCAGCCTCTACTCTAATTCCGTCTTTATCTCTGACAAAGCGGGCCCTGGCATGGACCCCGCCTTTAAAGGACTCCGGCACCGGCTGGGGCAGGAGCAGTTCATCTTTGTGCAGTACTGCTGACGCCAGATCATAGGATGCAAACTCGTATTCCCGCCCGAGTCTGATGGCGGTTGTCGGACAGGCGTCCTCACAATAACCGCAGAAAAGACACCTTGCCAGATCAACATCCCAAACCTTGGGCACCCTGTCGGCAATGCCTCGGCCCGTGTCGTCTTCCATCGGGATAACGGTAATGCAGTCGGTCGGGCAGATCTTGGAACATAGCTCACACGCCACACACAACTCGCGGCCCTGCTCATCGCGCCAGAGGTTGTGCACCCCCCTGAAGCGCCGGTAGGGTACCCACTTCTCTTCATCCGGGTACCGCTCAGTAATGCTCTTTGAAACATTATAACCGAAGGTCACCCGCAGTCCTTTGATAAAATCCACAAAAAATAGTTTTTTAAAAAACTCTATTACTTTACTGGAAGAATTTAATTCAGCCATGATATTCTCAAAAACCCCGTCACCAAAATATTGGCCATCGACAGCGGTATCAGCACTTTCCAGCCGATTTGCATCAATTGGTCATAGCGGTATCGCGGAAGCGTAAATCGGATCCACATAAAAAAATAAATAAATAAGGCGACCTTACCCAAAAACCAGATGATCGGCGGTATCCTGACCGGCAGCTCAAGCGGGGCGTTCCAACCGCCTAAAAACAGGATCACACAAAGGATCGATACGGTAAACATGGCGACATATTCGGACAGCATGAAGAAGGCAAACCGCAGACCGCTGTATTCCGTATGATACCCGGCGGCCAGGGTACCTTCGTCCTCCGGCAGGTCAAAGGGAATACGGTTGACCTCGGCCATGCCCGCAATAAAAAATATCGCAAACCAGACCGGTCCCACCGGCAAGTAGGCGATGTTCCAATTCCAGAAACCGCCGCCCTGGCTGGCCACAATCTCCACCAGGCTCAAGGAGTTGCTCATCATGACCACCCCGACAACCGCAAAACTCAAGGCGATCTCGTAGCTGAGCATCTGGGCCGCGGATCGCATTCCGCCGAGCAGCGCATATTTGCTGTTGGCCGACCAGCCTCCCAGTATCATCCCATATATGCCGAGACTTGCGATGGAGAGCACATACAGCAGCCCCACGTTCATGTCGGCGATATACAGGGTAACTTCTTTATTGATCAGCGGAAGTGTTATTTTATCTCCGAACGGAATCGCCACAAATACTGCAAATGCCGGGATCAGAGAAAACAGCGGGCCTAGTTTAAAAATAAGCTTATCCGCTTTATCCGGCACAATATCTTCTTTGAAGTGCAGTTTGATCAAATCTGCCAGAGGCTGAAATAGCCCATGCGGGCCGACCCGGTAGGGTCCGAGTCTGGACTGTATATGTCCGGCCACTTTTCTTTCGATCCAGGTCAACGGCAGCGGCAGCAAAAATAAAAGCAGCGTCATCGCCACGACCTTTGCAATGATCAGAACAACTTCAATGATGACGGTGGAATCCGGAATCATGTAAACCGTTTTCTCCCCCACATATAGTTAATCATTTCCATGTAGCGGGCGTTCATCCCGCGCAGGATTGAATGGACAGTTAATACGATTTTACCCATGATTTTGTGAACCAGTCGGGGATTATCGTCAATTAGCGCTTCGAAATCGGATTTCTCCATGACGATCGTATCAACATCAGAGGTTGCAATAATTGTAGCAGACCGGGGTCTTGCGTCAACAAAGCTCATCTGGCCGAAAATGTCGCCGTCTTTCAACATGGTCAACGTAAAGCTTTCGCCATTGGGCGCACTCACACTGGCTTTGGCTTCCCCGCTTGTGATCACGTATAGGGATTGACCTTCTTCGGATTCTTTAAAAATTGTTTCGCCGGCCTTAAAATTTTTTTGGTTGATAATTTTGGCAATGACTTCAAGTTCGGTATCGGTCAGATCGGCGAAAAAGCGCTCGTCCCGCAATAAATTTAAATCGACCATGGAACCACCCCCTGCGAGTGTCACGTCCTATATATTTGTTACAAAACTCGGATTGAAATAATCATACTTCCTTTTCCACAATGGCAAAGCATAAATTCCAAATTACAACTCACAAATTACAAATAAATCTCAAATTTCAAAACTCAAATCCGAAACAAATCCTGAATTTAAGTGAATCAAATTGATTCGGCTGTTTCTGAAAAGCTTCATCCTTTTTAAAACAGACCCGCCGGAGGCGAACCTTAAATATTCAATCTTCATTCTTCATTCTTCAATTTTATATATGCTGACCTTGGCCCAAAAAACGCCGCTTGCAAAAAAACGATTGACCGCTCCCTTCTCAAAATTCTCATCGATAAAGGCCACTTTGGATTTAGATCCCCTTTTTGTTTTTAATTTCAGTACGGCCTCGTAATGATTGCCCTTTACCCGAACTTTCTCACCGCCGGCAAGGCCCAATGCTGTCGCATCTTCCAGGCTGATCTCAACGACCGGTTCCTGCAAAAGGCGATTGAGCAACTCGGATTTTCGGGAAAGTCTTCCGGAGTGAAACAGGTGGTTACCGGTAATCAGCGTGAAAAGGGTTTCTTCATCCGCGCCGGCCGGGGCAGGCAATGTCAAAAAATCTGCATTCACCTCAACCGCGGCCGGTTTAATCAGCGCTTCCTGGTTGTCCAGATCGTTATCTTCATTTCGTTTATTTACAAAATCCAGGTTGACATCCCGATACATCCCGATCTGCTGTCGAATCTCCTCAAATACGGGCGCTGAACTTTTGGTTCGGGGCGTAAAGGCCGGATCGTAAAGCCGACCGATCGCTGCGATAATCTCCCGGTCGCAAAAGGCTTTGCCCGGCGGTTTCATCAGGCGTTTGATGGCCTGGACCCGGCCTTCCTGGTTGGTGAATGTGCCGTCCTTTTCGGCAAAACAGCTACCCGGCAGCACACAATCGGCCATCCTGGCCGTTGCCGTCATAAAAATATCCTGAACGAGCAGAAAATTGGCTCCGGATAATGCGCTTTTCACAAAATCCTGATCAGGACAGGCTGCCAGCGGATCTTCGCCAATGATGTAAAGGGATTCAAGGTCGCCTTTTTCAGCCGCCGCGAACATTGCCGCGTGTCCGAGGCCCGGTTGGGCGGCGTTCCGGTAGCCCGAAGCAAATTCGGGGTGAACACCCATCTCCCAGGCTCCCCGCTGGTTGGACCGGTCGAGTATGGGAACAACCGTGGCCGGCTTCTCCAGGGTCTTAAAAACCTCAGTCAAAAGAGCAAGACCGGCACAGCCCTGCGGGAACCTCAAAAATTCGGTTCCAACCATGATCCCCACGGTGCCGGCATTTCGCAGTTGTTCGGCCACATAATCAATATGGTCTTGTTCGACTGCGGCGGCCCGCAAACAGTCTTCGGGTGGTATTTCTTTTAGCGCCGCGAGTCGGGCGGAGGTCGATACTTTGTCCCAAATATCGTTGCCCAAAGCGCGCGCGATTGCTGTCAGAACTTCTTTTTCAGCGCCAGGCAGATGCCTTATAGACAGGCGTGCCGACGAATCCAGTTTCATGGCCCTGGGTGAGGCAATCAATACCGCTGTGTTGTTTTCTCTGGCCATACGCCGGACCATATAGTCGGTTACCGGGTTTTCATCGGAAAGATGGGTACCGATGATCAGGACACAGTCGGTTGCCATGCAGTCAAACACCGAAACGCCGCCCGAGTTCATCCCGGCTGCGGCCACGAACGCTTTAACTGCACTGGGATCCCAGCGAATGCTCGAATCAATGTTGGGGCTGTTAAAAATACGTCTGAAAAGTTTCTGGAAAAGATAGTGTTCCTCATTGGTCAAACGGGCCGATGCAATACCGCCGATTTTCATCGGCTCGGCCGGCAGCAGGCGTTGACGGATCAAATCCAGCGCTTCGTCCCAGGTGGCGGACGCCAGCTTACCGTTTCTTTTAATCAGCGGTATGGTCAGCCGATCGGGATGATGGATGATATCGTAGCCGAATCTTCCCCGCGCGCAAAGGGTTTCGCTGTTAATCCCCACCCCAAGCTGGGCTCTGGATCGAATGACCTGGCCGTCTCTTTCTTCAATCACCATCCGGCACCCGGTTGCGCAGTAAGGGCAAATGGTATCAGCGGAATTCAGGTCCCAGGGTCGGGTTTTATACCGGAAAGGCAGCCGCATGAAACAGCCGACCGGGCAGACTTCGATGCAGTTGCCGTCCTGGTCGCAGTCCAGCATCCCTCTGAAAAACGAGGTCTCTTCCTGATGCTCGCCCCGGTAAAGGCCGCCCAAAACATCCCGGCCGACGATTTCCTGGCAGACCCGGACGCACTTCATGCACTGAACGCAGCGGTTGGAATTTTTGACGATAACCGGGCTGATAATGTAATCCTTTTCATGCCAGCGGTATTTCGTCTCGGCGAACCGTCCGGTGTGCGGACCGTATTTGTAAACATAATCCTGCAGTTCGCACTCGCCGCCCTTATCGCAAACCGGACAGTCCAGACCGTGGTTGGCCAGCAAAAATTCGAGCATGGCTGACCGTGCCGCGTTTACCTTTTCTGATTCGGTAAAAATATTCATACCGTTCATGACCGGGGTGACACAGGAAGCCACAAGTTTCGGTTGTCCTTCGATTTCGACAATGCACATGCGGCATGCACCGATACCGATGAGATCCACCTGATAACAGTATGTCGGGATATAAAATCCGGACCGCCTGGCCGCGTCAAGGATCAGGGTGCCTTCGTCGACGCTAATTTCTGTTCCGTTAATCCTTACAGTTGGCATTCTAATTTGAGCCTATCGTCTCAAGGGTGGCATTTTTTATGGGCAATATGGTATTCAAACTCGCTTCTGAAGTTATTCAGCGCGCCCCTTAGCGCCATCACGGCAGCGTCGCCCAGGGCACAAAAACAGTTGCCGAATATACCGCTGCACAGGCTCTCCAGCAGTTCAATATCACCCTGGCGGCCTTCTCCGTGCTCCAGGCGCTTTAATATTTGAGTCATCCAGGGCGTGCCGTCCCTGCAGGGGGTGCACTTCCCGCATGATTCGTGGCTGAAAAACCGGTTGATGACATAGGCGGTTTTTACCATACAGGTATCTTCATCCATGACGATAACGCCGGCCGAACCAAACATGGTGCCTTTTTCGGCCAGCGATTCAAAATCCATCGGTGTATCGATATCCGCGGCTGCCAGCATCGGCGCACTGGCTCCGCCGGGTATGACCGCCTTAAGGGCTTTATCTGCGCGCATCCCGCCACAGTGTTCAAAAATCAATTCCCTGATGGTCAGACCCATTGGGAGTTCATAAACCCCGGGGTGTTTGACATGCCCGCTGACCGCGAAAAGTTTGGGCCCCGGGCTTTTCGGCGGTCCGATCGATGCGAACCAGTCGGATCCTCTTTCAAGGATTGACGGGATGCAGGACAGGGTTTCCACGTTATTGATCACCGTTGGTTTGTGGTAGAGCCCGGCCAGGGCGGGGAATGGCGGTCTGATTCTGGGTTGCGACCGGAACCCCTCGATGGACTCTAAAAGTGCCGTTTCCTCACCACAAATATATGCGCCGGCCCCCCGGTGGACAATGATGTCCAGTGAAAAATCGGATTCGAAAATATTGCGGCCGAGACAGCCTCCGGCATAGGCTTGCGCGATCGCCTGATCCAGCCGTTTGGCACCAAACTCGTATTCACCGCGGATATAGATATACCCCACCGCCGCACCGATGGTATAGCAGGCAATCATGATCCCTTCGAGCAGCAGATGGGGGTCTTTCTCAATAATAACCCGGTCTTTAAAGGTGCCCGGCTCGCTTTCATCCGCATTGCAGGCCAGATACTTGGGCAGATCCGGGTCTTTTGGAATAAAACTCCATTTCAGACCGGTGGAAAAACCCGCCCCGCCCCTGCCCCTCAAACCCGAGTCTTTCATAATCTGAATAATGGTATCCGGATCGAGTTTGAGCGCCGCCTTTATCCCCCGGTAGCCCCCGCTTTGAATATAATTTTGCAGCAGGTGTGAATCCGGCCTGGTGACATTTTTGAGCAGTATTTTCTCCATTTTTACCAGCCATTTGAGGGGACGTGGAGTTCTTCCAGCATCGTCTTGCCAATAGCGGAATGAATAATCGGCAGCGGCTCATCGCTGTGAAACACCCCCCCCTGAGCTATTTATAGCTCATGAGGATTTCATCGACCTTTTCTACGGTCAGGCTTTCGTAATAATCGTCATTGATCTGCATCATGGGCGCAGTGCCGCAGGAACCGAGGCACTCGACCGTGCTAATCGAAAATTTTTTATCCGCCGTGGATTCACCCGGCTTTATTCCCAGGACCTTTTCCAGGTGCGCAATCAGGTTCTCGGCGCCCAGCAGCGTGCAGGATATGTTCTGACAAACCTGGATGTGGTATCGCCCCATCGGCTCAATCAAATTGTACATCGTGTAGAAAGTCGCTACCGCCTGTACTTCGACCGGACTGATATCCAAAAATTCAGCAACATCCAGCAGATCCGCTTTGGTCAGCTTCCAGGCGCGGGCCCGCTGTACAACCCACAGGGCGCCCATGACCTGGGATCTTTTATCCGGATACAGGTTCTCCAGGGCCTTGATTTCTTCTATCATTGTTTCAGTCAGCATCGTTTACTTATCACATTCACCGAACACCGGATCCAGGCTGGACAAACAGGCGACGACATCCGCCAGATAGCCGCCCTTACACATTTGTTCCAGGGACTGCAGGTTCATAAACGACGGCATCCTCAGCTTCAGCCGAAAAGGCTTTTCCGTGCCGTCGCTGACGATGTAGACGCCCAGCTCGCCTTTGGGTGATTCGATGGCGGCATAGGCTTCACCCTGCGGGACTTTGAAGCCATGGGAAACGTATTTAAAATGGTGAATCAGATTCTCCATGTTATCATAGGTCTGCTCATGCGGCGGCGGAACCAGCTGCGGGTCGTCCACGTTGAATGGTCCGGCCGGCATCGCATGCACCGCCTGCTCAATAATCCTAAGCGACTGTCTCATTTCTTCAACTCTCATCATGTAGCGGTCGAAACAGTCTCCCCTGGCGCCGGTCGGTACAACGAAGTCCATACGGTCGTAAACAAGATAGGGTTCATGCTTGCGGATATCCCACATTACACCGCTGCCCCGCAAGGCCGGACCGCTCAAGCCGATGGCAATGGCCTGCTCGGCGGATATGACGCCAATGTCCCGGTTGCGTTTGAGCCAGACGCGGTTTCCGGTCAGAATCCTTTCATACTCGTCAATTCTTGGCGGCATTATTTTTACCAGATTAAGGCAGGCTTTTTTGCAGTCTTCAGTAAAATCGTATCTCACACCGCCGACCTGCATGTAACTGAGGGTCAGCCTCGCGCCGCAGAGCATCTCGAATATATCCAGCACCAGCTCACGCTCCCGCATCGCATACAACAGGATCGTCATAGCCCCCAGATCCATACCCCAGGCGCCGACGCATAACAGATGCCCGGCAATCCGCGACAGCTCCGCCGCCACGACCCGGATGTATCGGGTCCTCTCCGGAATCTCGATGTCGAGAATTTTTTCCACAGCCATGACATAGGCCAGGTTATTGCTCATCGCACACAGATAGTCCAGTCGATCCGTATACGGCACAAACTGATTGTATTGAAGGTTTTCGGCGATCTTTTCGGTACCGCGGTGAAGATAACCGATATCAGGGTCGACGTCGATTATCTTCTCGCCCTGCATTGAAATGATCAGATGCAGCAGCCCATGGGCTGAGGGGTGCTGGGGGCCGAAGTGCAGGGTAATTTCTTTGGTTGCTGGAAACTCTTCGTGTTCCGCCATTATAGAAGCTCTTCTTTTTCTTCCCCGTAAGGATTGTACTGGTCCTTGTAGCCCCTGAGGGGATAATCTTTCCTTAACGGGAACCCTTCCCAGTCGTGGGGCATATAAATGCGTTTTAAATCGGCATGGCCGTCAAAAATGATGCCGTACATATCGTAAGCTTCGCGTTCCGGGAAATCTGCGGCCGGCCAGATACCGGTCACGGACGGAAGGCTTTCGCTTTCTTCAATCTTGACCTTCAAACGAATTCTGTGTTTCCGCGGAATGGAGTACAGATGATAAACCACCTCAAAGCGCGGTGATGCCGGCGCATAATCGACACCGATGACATCCACCAGATAGTTCATCTGCAGGGCCGGATCGGTCTTCAAAAATTCACAAATGCTTAGCAGCGCCGATTTTGACACAAGATGAGTGACTTCATCTTTATAGCGCGACGTCGCAACAATGCCATCCTCGAAGCGCTGCTTAAGATTATCGATCAATATCGTTTCTGGGGGATCCGAGACCATTTATTCAAACTTAAATCCTAATATTTTTTTCTTCCAGAACAAAAGGATTTTCCCTTTTTATCTTTTCGATTAGCTGCAAAAAGCCAAACATCAACGCTTCCGGCCGGGGCGGACATCCGGGTATATAAACATCTACCGGCACGACATGATCCGTACCCTGTACCACGGCATATGTGTTGTAAGGGCCGCCGCATGAAGCGCAGCCACCGTGGGCAATGACCCACCGGGGCTCCGGCATCTGATCGTACAGTCGCTTGACAAGCGGCGCCATTTTTTTGGTCATCGTACCGGCAATGACCATGACATCGGACTGCCGGGGAGAAGCCCTGAAGACGATCCCGAGGCGGTCGGTGTCATAGCGTGAACAGGCGCTGGCAATCATTTCAATCGCACAGCATGCCAGTCCGAAGGCCATCGGCCAAAGAGACGATGCGCGGCCCCAGTTAAACAGGTCTTTCACAACCCGATTCCCGCGGGCCTTATCCAGCACCGGGTTGTCACGCAGTACATCCCATATTTTTTCAAGGTTGGTAAAAAGTAAAGCGTCCCCTAAAGGGTTTTCCTGCGCTTCAAATTTAGAGCCCATATCTGAATTTATTTGAGTATTCATAGCTGAATAATGTTACTTGACCCGATTCTGAAATGTATCACTCCACCCATTCAAGGGCCCCTTTTGCCCAGGCATAAATCAGCCCGACTGCCAGCACGGCAATGAAGAGAATCATTTCGATAAACACGAACATGGCGAGGCCTTTATCCGTCAGTATAACGGCCCACGGGAACAAAAAGACGGTTTCCACATCAAAAATGATAAAAAGAATGGCGATGATGAAAAAATGAATTCTAAAATGCCCTTTACTTGCCTCTCCGATAGGATCGAACCCGCACTCCCAGGGTTTGAGTTTTTCACGATAAGGATTCCTGGGACGCAGCAGGGAACTGACAAAAAGTACGGCAATCGCCAGCGCAGAGACAAATCCCATCATGATGAGAATAGGCAGGTAAGAAAGAAGCATGTTATTTCCCGATACTGGAATAGGCAGTCAAGGACTTCAGAATGCACTATCGTTGCTGGTAGTTTCTATGACTTAAGTCAAAAAATCAGAAAAAAACTATCATATGAATACCCTACCCACTTCACATGTTAAATAGGGTAAAAAATGTATTTTGAAAGTAGGTTTAAAATAAGTTGGGCTTATACATGCAAAGGCAGGACCGCCTTCGCACTTTATAATAAGCACCGGCACTGGACCCTAAAGGACAAAAAAAGAGAAACTGTTACTGAGTTCTGAAAGTATATAATAGGCCGAAACCCTTAGTATCAAAATCCGAACCATCTTTCAATTCAACATTTGCGCAGCCGCTTTGGTCAGTTCAATGAGGTGATGTGGATAAATGCCGACAACTACCATCACCACTACCAGAGCACCGGTGAGCATTTTAATAGGGGTGGATAATTGAATGCCGGCCTGAGCCTCCTCGGGCTCCAGCAGATAGGCGGCTTTGAGGATCAGCAGATAGTAATATAGCGAGATAACCACATTAATCATGGCTATCAAGACCAGGGTAAAATAACCCTTTTCCAGGGCGGCGATGAAGACCAGAAATTTACCCGTAAAACCGATGGTCGGAGGAATACCCGCCAGACTGAAAATCGACACCATCAGCGCCATGGCCAGCAAGGGGGAGCGCCGGTACAAACCCGCCAGGTTGGATATTGCCAGATTACGACCGTCGTCGGCCACATTGACAACGACCAGAAAAACAGTGAATTTCATAAACAACAAGGCCGTGACATAAAAAATAGCACCCATGTACCCGGCCGAGTTCATGCTCAAAATTCCAATCAGAACATAGCCGGCATGGGCCACCGTAGAGTAGGCCAGCAGCCTTTTAAAATCCTTCTGAACGAGGGCGGCCAGGTTTCCCACCGTCATCGAAACAATGGCGAGAGTAACCAGCACATGGACCAAATAAATACTGCCGTCGCCGCTGACGGCAACCATGCGGGTTAAAATGGCAACCGCCGCCACTTTTGAGACGGTGGCAATATAGGCGGTTGCCTGATTGGCGGCGCCCTGGTAGACATCCGGCGCCCAGAAATGAAACGGAAAGACCGCCAGTTTGAAAAAAAATCCACACAACGTCAGCAACAGCCCGATAACCACCGTCGGGGTATCAAGCACGCCGGGCAAGACCCGGATCATTTCCGTGACATATGTCGCCTGCGTAGCGCTGTAGAGCAACGCAACGCCGAAAAGCATCACCGCTGATGCGAAAATACCCACCAGAAAATATTTTAGCCCGGCCTCAAGGCCTTTCTGTTCATCGTTTCTCAAAGCAACCAGGATATACAGCGAATAGCTGCTGAGCTCCAACGCCACATAAATGCTCAAAATGTGAACACTGCTGACCAGCAGCATCATCGCCAGGGTACACAGAAACAGCAGCAAATAAAATTCCGGATGGTATCGTTCGGCAACACCGTTGAGATTCGAACAAATAGAAATAATCAAAAAAAGCCCGATGGACAGCAATACCTTAAAAACCTGCGAGAAAAGATCCACCCGGTAGGCCTCGAAGAAAAGAAGCCCTTGCTGCCGGATCGATACCAGGCAGATCACCACCCCGAGTACCGCCAAAAATAAGGCGCTGAAATAATCCCGTCTGGCATTGTTTTGTTTCGCCATGGACATCAAAAGAAATATGATGCCGGCGGCAAAGTAATAAAGCTCAGGATAAAAGAGAAGCCATTTCATCAGGGCATTCCATTCATAAACGGTATTGATGCGGTTTCGATCATGTCAAACATCAGCGATGGAAAGAGTCCTAATATCACCAGGACGGCCAGCAAAATCATGCGGGGAAGACCCTGGCCAAACGACACATCCGGTATATGCTCATATTTTTCATTTTTGGGACCATAAAATGTGCGCTGCACCACCCGCAGCATAAACAGCGCACTGACCACCAGCGCACACACCGCCAACGTTCCCCAGAACGGATAGGTCTTGAAAGCCGCAATAAAAACCATCAGCTCGCCCCAGAAGGGGGCCAAACAGGGAACGCCAATGCCGGCCAGGGCGGCGATAATAAAATAAGTTGAAGCCACCGGCATGATTCGACTCAACCCGCCCAGCTCATCAATGATTTTGGTATGGGTTCGGTCATAGATATATCCGATCGCCGAAAAGAATAAAGCCGTCATGATCCCGTGGGCAAACATTTGAAACACGGCACCGTTCAAGCCATCCACCGAGACGGTGGCCAGCCCGAGGCCGACAATCCCCATGTGGGAGACGCTCGAGTACCCGATACAATATTTTAGATCGGTCTGGCTCAACCCCACAAAGGCCCCGTAAACGATACCGATGGCAGCCAGAACCGCCATCAGCGGCGCCCAGTACTGCCATCCTTCCGGGCACAGAAATATGCCGACTCGCAATACGCCGAAAGCGCCGATTTTCATGAGCACACCCGCGTGAACCATGCTCACGGGTGTGGGGGCGGCCACATGCCCCACCGGAGACCAGGTGTGAAAAGGCCACACCGCGGCCAGGATACCAAAACCGAAAAATAGAAAGATAAAGGCAAATTTTTGCTCAAACGGCGAAAATGTTCCGGGGCGCATCAGAAGCGTCACATCAAATGTGTTCAATCCCGCTTGTACATACAGGTAGAGGATCGCCGGCAGAATCAGGGCGCTGCCCGCCAGCAGGTAGAGCGTGAGCTTCATGGCGCCGTATTCTTTGCGAGTGGAACCCCAGATGGCGATGAGCAGGTACATGGGAAAAAGCGAGACATCATACCAGACGAAAATAAAAAATAAATCCATACTCATGAAGAGCCCGAAAACACCGGCGACGAGCAGAAAGTATAGCGCAAAAAACTCTTTGACCCGATAATCAAGTTGCCACATGGTCAGCACACCGGTAAAAAACACGATACCGGTCAAAAGCAGCATGGGCAGATTAAACCCGTCAGCCGCGTTCAGGTAGGTAATGCCGATTGACTCCACCCAGCGGAATTTCTCAACGAACTGCAGTCCGCCCTGCCCCTTGTCGTAGGCAAAAAACAGATAAATGGAAAGTATCAACGTAATGCCGGAAAAAACCGCGCTCACCCATTTAATCTGGACCTTGCGCTCCTCGGGTATAACAAGGATCACAAAAAGCCCCGCCACACAGGTCAACAAAATAGCAGTCAGAAAAGGAAAGCCGGTAAATTCCATAACTATAAATGCCTACAATGATCTAAAATGCCTAAAGTGCCTAAAAAAAGGTAAACAGCGAACCGCAGAATGTCGAAGTGAGGTTTCGCTTCGCTCAGACCGTTAATTAAAATAGATAGAATACCTTACTTCGATATTCGTTATTCGCTTTTTAAAATACCGCAATTCAGGATCTCATTTTCGATTTGACTGGCCGCTCTTCAGGCCAACGGCTGGGCTGATCCGCCTCCGGCGGATCACCTGACACCTTCAGTTTACAGCCAACACGACGTCAGATAAACGACTCTAACAACTTAAAAAAAGAAATAGAGTCCCAAAAACACCATGACCACAAAGATAGTCAACAACCGGTACTGCACCATCCCCAGGTGCAGAAAGGAAACAAACCGTCCGATTTCTACAGTTCCTTTACCCAATCCGTCAATGCCCCCATCAATTACTTTTTTATCGTTCCGGTCAAATAAATTGGACACGACCCCGTAAATGAAAATATCCATAAAGCGCCGATAAAATCGGTCGAGGTACCATCGTTCAGCAAAAAGGTTGTTCAATGGCGCAATCTTTTCAACAAACCCCACCTGATCCGCGCCTTGACGGCCGAATTCCAGCCACGCCAGCACCACCCCGCAAAGCGCTGAACCGATGGCCACAAACGGCAGCCAGCCATGCTGACCAACGTGAGCTGGCGGTATAGCTTGCTGTCCGTTGAAAAACGATTCCAACGCGCCCTGATAAAAGCCCAGTATCACGGTAATCGCCGCCAGAACAATCAAGGGCCAGCTCATAACCCAATACCCGCCATGGTCGTGATCGTGGCCGGATTGGGATTCGGTTTCCGACTCCTTTGGAAAGAGGATAATAAAGATCAGCCTGAAGGTGTAGTAGGCGGTTAAAAATGCACCCAGCAGTCCGGCAGCCAGCCACACGGGATTATTTAAATCGGCCAGGGCACCGAGGATGACCTCCTTGCTGAAAAAACCGGATAGCGGCGGCAGACCCGCCAGGGCGGCCGCTGCAATAATGGTGCAGATTGTGGGGATTTTTAAACGCCGTCCTCCCCGGCGGCTGATATCAAACATATCGTTGCTTCCAAAGCTGTGGATGAAAACCCCGGCGCAAAGAAATAAGAGGGCCTTGAACCCGGCGTGGGTGGTCAGATGAAACATGCCGCCAAAATAGCTGCCGGCAGCCAGACCCATGATCATAAATCCCAGCTGACTGATGGTGGAGTAGGCCCAGACCTGCTTGATATCCCGGGTCACCATCGCCATGGTGGAAGCCAACAGCATACTGATGGTGCCGATAATCAGGAATATAGCCATGGCGCTGGCCGAAAGGCTAAAAAACGGAAACAGGCGACCAAACAGATAAACGCCGGCCGCCACCATGGTCGCGGAATGCAGCAGGGCACTGACCGGCGTCGGTCCTTCCATGGCATCCGGCAGCCAGGTCAGCAACGGGAATTGAGCGCTCTTGCCGATGATGCCCCCGAAAATCAAGAGCGCTGAAATCGTAATATACGTGGAAGACATGCGGGTCGTCACCTGGGGGCCGTTTATTTCTAAAATATTAAGATCCCCCAGATGAACCAGTACCAGCAGCAGTCCCAGGAAAAACGCCACATCCCCCAAGCGGGTCATGACGAAAGCTTTTTTACCGGCCTCCGTGGCGCTGAATTTTTCGTACCAGAAACCGATCAGAAGATATGAGGAAAGGCCGACCAGTTCCCAGAATATATAAAGTTGCAGCATGGTCGGTGACAAGGTCATATTCATCATGGCCCAGGCGAACAGGGACATGCAGGCATAGTATCTGGAAAATCCGGCATCCCCGGCCATATAGCCAAGCGAATAAACCTGAACCAGAAAACTGATCGTCGCCACCACGCTGAGCATGAGCAGACTGGTTTGATCCAGCAGATAACCGAAGGGAATCGTAATATCACCCGACAACAGCCAGCGGCCGGTGTATTCGAGCGGCGTTTGCAGGTGCCAGTGGCGGGCAAGCAGGAAGATGGCGCTGATCAGAGATATGCTAACCGCCGCAATCGACAGGCCGGCCGACAGCCTTGGATACCTTCTGGTGAATACCATGATTAAGAGAAAAGCGACAAACGGCAGCAACGTAGCCAGTATCGCGGCAGTTAATGATGGTTCCTGTACCCAGTTAGTGGTCATCGGTATGCTCGTAGCTAATAAGCGTTCAAAGGTTCAGCCTACCTCAAGATATTATAATTTTCCGGATTCACAGACCCGGTTCGCCGATAGGCCCAGATAATAAACGCCAGCCCCACAGATACCTCCGCGGCGGCGATGGCAAAAACAAACAGCACGATTGCCTGGCCATCAAGATTTTGCCAGAGCAAGGAAGCACCGACCAGTATAATGGCGGCCGCATTCAGCATGACTTCGACCCCCAGCAGAATCATGATCAAACTGCGGCGCGCGACCACGCAAAAAATTCCCATCAAAAAAAGCAGACCGGCCAGAATCAGAACATGATTAAACGGGACGATCATAATTCACCTTCGATGGTTTCCTGGGCCGAGGTTTTTTTCGCCCGCCTTGCCAGTAAGAGTGCCCCGATAACTGCTACCAGCAATAGCAGGGATATGATTTCGATGGAAAGCCAGTGTTTCTGAAAAATGTACTGCCCAAAAGCGCCGGGTTCGGCCCGGGCTGTTTTCAATACGGTTTCACCGTTGGGATCAGCGGCGACAAGAACAATGCCAAGGGCCAGGTAGACAACTCCGCAGACAGCTGCCGGCAGCCACTGGCTCAACGGGAAAAGACGTTCACCGACGGTTTCAACTTTGAGCATCATGACAATAAATAAAAACAAAACCATGATGGCTCCGGCATATATAATAACTTCCAGTACGGCCAAAAATGGAGCGCCAAACAGGTAAAAAAGCATGGCACTGCCGAAAAACGAAAATATCAGATAAACCACCGCATGCACCATGTCGCGCCGGCTGATGGCCAGACCGGTGGTGACAAGAATCAATACGGCCAACAGATAGAAAATGATTGAATAGATCGTCATAATTTATAAATAGGGTTAAGCCGGATATCCGGTATGCCCGTTTGCCGGTTAATATCAGAATATTTTCCTTATTTAACGGGCTAACGGACAAACGGGCACAACCGGCGAACGGGCACAACCGATTTCTAAGGCATATTACTTTTAATATTAACCGGCTTATCTTCCTGGATGTGGTCCCCTTTATCGCCGACATCCGTTACAATGCCGGCATACTTGTAAAAGCAATATTCCTTATCTTTGCCTCCGTGGTCAACTAAAAGATCTTCTTTTTCATAAACCAGTTTTAAAATATCTTTTTCACAAGTCTCGAAATTCGGTGTCAGCTGGATAGCGGAAGTCGGGCATGCTTCCTCACAAAGACCGCAGTAAATGCAGCGCGCAAAATTAATCCGAAACCAGGTAGCATACCTTCGGCCGCCTTCTTTTGCGGCCGACTGCATGGATATGCAGCTTACCGGACAAACCGCTGAACAAAGATAGCAGGCCACACAACGCTCGTTGCCGTCCGGATCGCGGGTTAAAATGATGCGGGCCCGGGTGCGCTCCGGCAAAGTCCGCTTGTATTCCGGGTATTCTTCGGTAATGGGTTTGCGAAAAAGGTGCTTGAATGTTGTCGCAAATCCGGTTGCTAATGCTTTGACTGCTTCAAGTGCGGAGGACATAATTTCTAAATCTCATATACTATGTAGAAATATCTAATCAAAATCCGAATATCGAATTCCGAAATTCTACAATAGTAGGATTGCTCCGGTTACCATAATATTAATCAGTGCCGCTGGTATCAGTACCTTCCAGCCCAAGGCCATCAATTGATCATAACGCAGCCGCGGCAATGTGCCGCGGATCCAGATCATGATCAAGGCCACCAGAAAAATTTTTACAAAAAGCCAGACCGGCGGCGGCAGAAAAGGACCACGCCAGCCTCCGAGGAAAAAGACCGCGGTTAAAGCGCCCAAAACCTGCATGTGCACATATTCACCCAGAAAAAAGAGGCCAAAGCGCATGCCGCTGTATTCGGTGTGGTAGCCGGCACCCAGTTCGTTTTCAGCCTCGGGTAGATCGAAGGGTATTCGTTTGCTCTCTGCCATGGCGCTGAGGATAAAAATCACGAACGAAACCGGCTGAACCAGGATAAAGGGATAATCGACTTGAGCATTGACGATATCCACCAGGCTGAAGGATCGCGCCAGCATGACAATCGGCACCAGCGACAGACCCAGCGAAAGTTCATAGCTGATCATCTGGGCGGCACCACGGATACCGCCCAGCAGGCTGTATTTTGAGTTCGAGGCCCACCCGCCTAAGGCGACGCCGTAGACCCCCAGAGCAGACATCGCGAAAACAAAAAGTAGCCCCACATTGAGATCTGAAATCACCATGGGAATTTTTCTACCCATGATCGTCAGATCGCTGCCGAACGGCACAACGGCAAACATCAACAGCGCAGTGAACGCCACCACGGCCGGTGCCAGCAAAAATATCATGCGGTCGGCTGCCGCCGGCACAATATCTTCTTTGACCATCATCTTAATCGTATCGGCAAAGGGCTGCAGCAGTCCAAATTTGCCGGCCCGATTGGGGCCATAGCGAATCTGCAGCCGCGCAAGAAATTTGCGTTCCACCAGCACCAGATAGGCCGCCACAAGCAGCAGGGCGATCAGAACCAGGCCCAGTTTAATTACTAGAAATATGAAGCCGATTAACCAGTCCATTATACTATAATCATTTCGTGCCTAAAGTTTAAAATGCCTAAATCGCCTAATCCTCCTGAGGCGCACAAGAATTAAGGAATACTATCGACCTGATGGTAAGTAGGGTGTGCATTGTCCACCAATTATAACCCATAGGCTTAAGCGGTCACTTTTTTGATTTGTTCGCGACCGATGCTCATGGAGCCGGTTTCAAAAATTTGCCAGGCTAGCTTCCGGTGCCGGGGAATAACCAGCAGCCCGGCGGCCATGTTATCAACAGCCATTAGTTTCGCTTCAAATCTGCCGTTTTCTGTTTGAATGGAAATCGGGTCACCATCAATCAGGTCCATGCTTTCCGCCTCGCTGGTGTGCATGATTACAGCCGGTTCCGGCTCCAGTTGGCTCAAGCATTCGGAGTGGACCGAGAGCGCATCGGTGCCGAAGGTTAATTCAGCAAAAATCAATTTTAATCTTGCGGTGCTCTCAGGGTGCACCTCAGGTTGCCCGGATATATCAGTCGCAAAGCGCAGGTCGGTTTTAACACCCGAGTTAAGCCGTATGCCTTCATCCGGGAGATCGGAGGATACTTGAACATCGGCCAGCTCCGGTACAAGATCAGCCAGCCATTGGTAATCGGTTGCCGGAGGCAATTTTCCTTCCGGCTTCAATATTTCACCAGCCAGTACTGCCATGGTCATCCAGGCCGGCCGGGGTTCTGCGCCCGGAATCCCGGTTCCGTAAACTCTGGGCGGATGGTCGCCACTGCCGCTTTGGACAATCGGGGCACCGCCGCTATAGGCCTGCCGTACCATCTGGGCCCGGCCTTCCTGGTTGACGAAAATTCCATCCATCTCATAAAGGGTGGTTGAAGGCATAAAGATATGCGCCTTTTGCACGGATTCGGAATTGAGGTAGTCCAATACAATCAGCAAATCAAGCGTATCAAGCGCGCGCTCCAATCGATTGCGGTCTGCAAAATGAAAAAAAGGATCGGATTCTACCAGAATAAGAGACTTGACAGCGCCGCCTTCAATAGCTTCGATGATGTCCGGCAACGATGCTTCGTCATCGGAAAAAAGTCCGGCACCAAACGCATTGGCGCCCGGTAACAGGAAAAACAGACCGGCCTTTTTGTCGGCTGCCCGCAACAATAGGGTAAGATCCGCTACGACTCCAGGCACCTGAACGGGTATAATATCGGTGCCGCAGACAATCACCGGCCGCTGACTGTTTTTCAGGTCATCGGTTGCCGCCGCAAACAAATCCGCCCAGTGTCCGGCAATCAAGTTCTGGGCCGGTAACGCGTCAAAAAATTTTGCGGCCTTTTGCCCGCAAGACGCTGCTGTCTTGCGATTAACCGCGGCTTTAATTAATAACCCGATTAAACCGCTCATATCGTCCGCGGCCGCAACCAAATGGTCAAAATCCAGCGGCAAAGAAACGGGCCTGGGATCCATCACGACAATTTTGGCACCCTTTCTTTGAGCCTGGCGCATCGCCAGGGCCAGCATGGGCGCTTCATTAATCGGATCTGCGCCCACACAGAGGATAAAATCCGCCCCTTCCACCTCCCGCAATGATACTGCCAGATCGGGTTCCAATCTGGCAATGGATGTTTTCACTTTCGATATTGTGGCCGGTTCCATAAAATAGACGGGGTTTCGCCAGCCCCTTGACTGGCAGATACGCTTGAGCATGGCCTGGGTTTCCAGACTGCTGCGGGCGGATCCGACGGCCGCAACCGCCGCAGGTCCTGAATCATTGCTGGTTTTCCCAAGTTGTGCGATCGCAGCTTGCAGTGCCCGGTCGTATGAAACCGCCTCGCCATTGATTGATGCATGGCGTGCTCGGGATGCGAGGGCGGCGTAGAAAAATCCGTAACGCCCGCGATCACAGATAAAGTAGCCGTTGACTTCCTCGCTGAAGCGGGCTTCCTGCCGCTTGACTTCGCGATAACGAACACTCGCCACGGTATGACACCCGAGGCTGCAGTTGATACAAAGTGAAGGACTTCGCTGGTAATCCCAGCGCCGACCAAAAAACCGCGAGGGTTTATCGGTATACACCCCGGTGGGGCAGAGATCGCTTAAATTTCCCGCAAAGGGGCTTTGCAGGATACCGTCCTGAAAACGCCCGAAATAGGTGCGATTCGCATTGCGCATGACTCCCAGGTCACGGTAACCGGTAAATTCCTGATAGTAACGGGCACAACGATAGCAGTGAATGCAGCGGTTCATCTCATGCTGAACCAGGGGGCCCAAATACTGATCGATATAGGTGCGCTTGCGCCCGGCATATCTTCTGATTCCATGGCCGCCGGAGACGGTCATATCCTGGAGCAGACAATGACCGCCCTCGTCACAAACCGGGCAGTCATGGGGATGGTTGAGCATCAGCCATTCAATGACGTGTTTGCGAAAATCTACGGCTTCGGCGTCCGTGGTGGAAACCATCATGCCGTCCTGGGCCTCAACCATGCAGCTCATCTGGATGCCCTTTAACGGTCCATCCAAAAATTTAACGCCGCAAACCCGGCATGCCCCCACCGCGCCCAGGGCCGGATGATAGCAAAACCGGGGAATCATGATACCCAGCTGCGCTGCAGCTTCGATCACCATGGTTTTCGGTGCTACTTCAATTTCTCTATCATCGATAATAAGTTTGGGCATAAGAGGGTTCCGCAAAATCATACTTTGCCCTATAGTTGCATAAAATTTTGAAATCCAACGTCGCTGCTGCAATGAAGACCATTGAAAGTATTGACTGATCCTGGATTCTGGTTTCTGGATACTGGATGTCGTTGAAATTCACCGATAGTGTACTGTTAGATATCCAGCATCAAGTATCAAGCATCCAGCATCTGCCCGGAAAAAGCAACGATCTCAGACATAACGGCCTGGCTAGATGACAAGAATTTATGCAATGTTAGGGTTAAGATGGCTACTTCATCCTTTAGCCGTTTAGTTTTTCCGATCAATTCTTATTTCAATCTGTTTGAGAATCCGTCTTGAAGGGGCACTTCTTCTGGCTGATATGCTCCTGTATCTCATTCTCAAAGTGTTTGAGCAAACTTTCCAGCGGGGCAACAGCCCCGGGGGCAAAGGCGCAGTAAGCATTCCAAAGAAATCGACACATGCGCTCGAGCATGGGAATAAACTCCGGTTCACCGTCACCTTGTTCAATTCGTTTAAGCAAATCCAGAATGTAGGGTAGTCCTTCACGGCAGGGGGTGCACCAGCCGCAGGATTCCCGCGCAAAGAATTCAATCAAGTTGACCGTGGCGCCCACCAGACAGGTCTTATGGTCAAACACCATAATGGCACCGGTGCCGAGCCGGTTGCCGATATTCCGCAACGGGTCAAAATCCATTTCAATGTCATAGTGTTCCCGGGGCAAAAACCCGGTGGACGCGCCGCCTGGCAGGCACGCTTTATACTCGGAACCGGTCCGCATGCCGCCGGCGTGCACTTCAATAATTTCACTCAACCGCACACCGATTGGCAGTTCATAACATCCCGGTTTATTGACTTTGCCGCTGATACCAAAAAGCTTCGTACCGGCACCGTTTTCGGTTTTGGCAAGATCTTTAAACCATTGCCCGCCGTTTCTGATGATATGGGGCAGGCAGGCAAAGGTTTCAACGTTGGACAGCACGGTCGGCCGGTCCCAGAGCCCTTTCTCGGTCGGGTAAGGCGGCGGTTTCATCGGATTCGGCCGGTTGCCCATCAACGCATTCAACTGAGCCGTCACTTCGCCGCAAATGTAGCGGCCGGCACTGCGATGAACCACAATTTCCAACGAATATTCGCTGCCTAAAATATTTTTGCCCAGGTAACCTTCCTGGTGCGCAATCTCAATTTCTCTTGCCAGAATTCTGGCCGCATTTTCATATTCCGGCCGGATAAAAATAATGCCCTTTGCGGCCAGCGAGGCATAACCGGCAATAATAATACCTTCGATCAGCATGTGCGGGTCGGCATGGATCAGCACCCGATCCTTGAATGTGCCCGGCTCCATTTCATCGGCGTTGCACACGATATAGCGTGGAAAATTCGCATCATCAGCCACCGACATCAGCTTCATCCCGGTCGGAAAAGCAGCCCCGCCCCGACCGAGCAAATTGGCATTCATAACCGTCTGCTGAACATCCTTATGGGAATAATCCTTGAGAACATCCATCAGCGCCCTGTAACCGCCGCTCTGGCGGTATTCATCAAGGGTGGCAATCCGGTTCGGTTTGCGATTTTGCAGAAGAACCTGTTGATACATAAAAAAATGCCTAAACTGCCTAAAATGAGCTAAAATGCCTAAAATAAAAATCGAAAATCAACCTTCACCTTGCGCCTAAAACCCTGCACCGAATGCCATTTCCTAACTGGTAAAAACCTGGCGTTTGGCGTGGGCATCTTTTATGTCTACTTAAATTATGACCTTCTGTGTAACTTCTCCAGTATCCCGTCAATTTTATCCGCTGTCAGATTGCCGTATGCTTTGCGGTTAATCAGCATCGCCGGGGATCGGTCGCAGTAGCCGATACAGCAGACCGCTAAAAGCGTAAACAACCCGTCCGGGGTAGATTCACCGGGTTGAATGTCGAGTTTTTGAATAAGATAGTCCCTGACGGATTCGTAACCGTCCATCCAGCAAACCACGCTGTCACAAACATGGATAACGTATTTGCCGACCGGTTCCCGATAGATAAACGTGTAGAAGGTGGCCAGTTGCTCTACCTCAAGGGCCGACATGTCAAGCAGTCCGGCGGTTTCCTGCACCCCCTCGTCGGTCAGATAACCGTAGTGCTCCTGTATCGCGAACATGACATCCACGACCAGTTCCCGCGGATGCTCCACTTGATCAATGTGTTCTATCAAAGATTGTTTGAGTTCTTCAGGTAACATAGTGTCAACAGTCGATCGGCTGAACCAGCCTCAATCCGAAACCCCGCTTCCGACTTCCGCATTCCCACTTCCGCATTCCCACTTCCGCATTCCCACTTCCGACTTCAACTATCTGTCTATATCCGGCAATATGTAGTCAAAAGAGCCAATAATAGTGATTAAATCGGCAACCGTCTCGCCCACCGAAATCAACGGCATCACCTGAACATTGGCAAAGCCGGGTCCCCGGATGCGGGTCCGATAAGAATACCCGAGCCCGTCACTGACCACGTAATAGCCCTGTTCTCCTCGCGGAATTTCACATGCTGCATAGGCCTCCCCCAGCGGCATCTTGGGGCCGCGGGTGACATTGACAAAGTGATGAATCAGACTTTCGATGTCGGTCAGCATATCTTTGCGCTGAGGTATTACGTAGCGGTAGTCATCGCAGACATAGCGTCCGGCAGGCATGTTGTCGGCGGCCTGTTTGATTATTCCAAGGCTCTGGCGCATTTCCTCCAGCCGCACCAGATAGCGGGCATAGCAATCACCCCTGTTGGCCGTGGGTACTTCAAAATCAAAATTTTCATACCCCGAATAGGGAAACGCTTTGCGCAAATCCCATTGCAAACCGCAAGACCGCAAATTCGGGCCGGTTACCCCCCAGCGCATGGCATCTTCAAGACTAAGCCGGCCGATTCCCTGGGTTCGCGCTTTAAATATGGGGTTTTTGCGAATCAGGCTCTCGTATTCGTCGAGGGCCCGGGGGAATATTTTTACAAAATCACCAACGGCCTGTTTCCAGCCTTCGGGCAAATCGGCGGCCAGGCCGCCCAGCCTGAACCAGGATGGGTGCAGTCTTCCGCCGGTAATCAGTTCCACGATGTCCATGATCATTTCACGCTCGCGGAAGACATAGAAATTTGGCGCCATCGCACCCACGTCGTGGGCATAGGTGCCCAGCCACACCAGGTGGTTGCTCAACCGGAAGAGCTCGCTCAGCATCACCCGGATAACCTGAGCCCGCTCGGGAACTTTGATACCGGCCAGGGTTTCCACCGCCATGACATAGGGCAAATTATTGGCGGCGCCGGCCAGGTAGTCGATGCGATCCGTATAAGGGATAAACTGATGCCAGGTTTGCCGTTCGGCGATTTTTTCCGCCGCGCGATGGTGATAGCCGATATCCATTTCCATAGACGTAATTTCTTCACCATCGAGCGTAACGATATAGCGTATCAACCCATGGGTGCTGACATGGTGCGGCCCGATATTCAGGATCAGCTGGTGTTGCCGGCCGGATTTGTTGACAAAAACGCCGCCGTCCAAGGGCTGATTCTTTTGGGCATCGGCCAGGGTATAGGGCGGCATCTCCGTCGCCCGACCTGGATAATTTTTCCGCAGCGGATGCCCCTCCCATTCAGGGGGCAAAATCAGGCGCTGGAGATTCGGGTGGCCTTCAAACCGCACGCCAAGCAGGTCGAAGGCTTCTCGTTCATACCAGTTGGCCGACGGCCAGATATCCGTCACCGTCTCTGCCGCCGGATTAGGCCCGGTCAAAGGAACCTTCAACCGCAGGCGGGCAGGCGGATCAAAAGACAGTAGATGATACACCAGGGTGTAATCCGGGTAAGACTCCCGCTTGCGACGGGCGGACTCGTCGATGGCGGTCAGATCGTCCAGGCGCTGAAAACGGGTGGCTGCCTCTGAGTTGAGAAAACGCAGCACGTCTTTTATGCGGCTTTGGTTCACCAAAAACGCGGGCATGTCACAGGTTTGTGGTTCCTGTTGGACGGCTTCTCCGAAGCGATCCTGCAGTTGGCGGGCGAGGCGCTGTGCTTGGGGGTCCAGCTCGATTTGGGGTGACGACGGGGTCCACATTAAATCCGTGCGGCTGTCTTGGAACTGGGTCGGCACCACCGAAGTGCCCCGGATGGCCGTACCGTCCATGCCCGGGCCGCGTGGATCTCTTGCTTTGGTTTGACCGTCCACCAGAATCGGCTTCTGGGTGCCCTGGCTGCCCCCCTTCAGGTGAAGGATCGGACGGGTGGGTTTTTCTTCAGCTGTGATTTTATCCTGCAGCATGACAAGGCCCTGCAGCACGGCCTCCGGCCTTGGCGGACAACCCGGAATATAAACATCCACCGGCAGGATTTGATCCACCCCCTGCACCACACTGTAGACGTCATACATGCCGCCGCAATTAGAGCAGGAACCCATGGAGATCACCCAGCGGGGTTCTGCCATTTGCTCATAGAGCCTCAATACGACCGGTGCAATCTTTTTAAACACAGTTCCGGCAATAATCAGCAGATCCGCCTGCCGCGGTGAGGCCCGCAAGACTTCGGCCCCGAAGCGGGCCATATCGTAGCGGGGTGTAAAGGCGGTGGCCTCCTCAACAAAACAGCAGGACAGCCCGAAAAACATGGGCCAGAGACTGTATTTGCGGGCCCAGTTAATGACGAGATCCGCATTGTTCAGGAGTTGCTCGTTTAACTTTTTGCGCGCGTCGGCCCCCACTCAAGCCCCCCTTTTTTCCAGATATAAACAAGTCCCAGAATCAATACCACAATAAAAAACGAAATCTGCAGCCAACCTGCCCAGCCCAGTTTTTCCCAGGCAATGGCCCATGCAAAAATATAGGCCCCCTCTACATCAAAAAGCAGAAAAAAAATGGCGACCAGGTAAAAAGGCACCGGATACCGCAGACGCGCGCTTCCGGTGGGTATGATACCACTTTCATAGGGTCTCAATTTTTCGGGGTTGGGTTTTTTTTCCCCGAGCCAGGAAGCAATGAATAGAAGCAGGGCAATTAATGCCATGATCAAAAGGCCAAAAACGACCAGACTCAATACGCCGGGTTCCCAGGGAGATAATGATCCGCTATTCACAACAGGTTGCATGGTTCGCTCCGCAAAAACCTACCCATTCGACAAATGCTTGAAATAAATTATGATGTTAAACAGGATTATCACGATTTATGCAAGTATAAAATTTGTTATCATTGCATTTCCGGATTATTCATTACGAGCCCTTAGAGTCGAGTTCATGCGGTATCGGTGGTGATTATTCACCCAGCGCATCGGCATGAAAAACTCCCCGACCCCTCAATTAATTAATTTTTGTGACCTTCACCTTTGAACCGCTTGATACGCCCTTAAACAGTTTTGCATCTCCCAGAACCCTTCCAAAAACATTCACGGGACTGTAGGCCCGCGGCTGGTCACCCGTGCTGACCGGAGTCGGACCAAAAAAAATACAAAACGCCGGGCCGGCCGGCCAGTATGCCAGATCGCCGACCGCTACGTCTGCCCTGGCATCAGGTTCCGGCTCGAGGCGCAAAGATATGTCAAAATAGATTTCATCGCCCCAGACGTTGGCCGGGCTTTCAAAGGGCAGGGCTTCGAGAATTTTGCCGGCTGTCGGTGTATCAAACATCTCGGCCGCAACCGATACATTGTCCACGGATATGTTGATTTTTTCCATCTTCACCACCTCTCCTTTCGTTAAAAAATTCGTTCCAGACAGATCGCGGCTGAAAGCCGCTCCCACCATACCGGTAAACCACATATTACCTGAATCTTGCATCCAAATTTTTGGCTAATTTTAAACCCATAAATTGTTAGGTGAACAATTAGCTACCCACAATATGGCCTTCATATCTACCATGAAATTACGCGTTGATCAAAAAAGTTTTATGGCATAAAATTGACAGTGATTATTTTGGAATGCATTATATGATCGAGTGCGTCGCGAGGCCCTATCGACTAGTTTTGGTCGTTTTTGATAGCGTTAGTGATTGAATTGTCAACGGTTTCATAAAAAGTCCCGGGTACGGCATGCCGCAAATGATCCGACAACCTGAACATGCTGAACTCAATGGATTTGGTCCAATGTTTTTTCACATTTTTCCGGATTGAGTAGCGTAGAAGCCGAATTACTTGCCGGGTTGACCATCTCCATGCTAAGTCGTAATAGACTATGCAGACCGGAAAAATTTTTGATATAAAAAAATATGCCATCCATGATGGACCGGGCATCCGAACAACCATTTTTTTTAAGGGTTGCCCGTTATCGTGCTGGTGGTGCCACAACCCCGAGAGCATTGCTTGCGCAAGCCATCGACTTTATCGCAAAAATCGCTGCATCGGCTGTCAGGAGTGTGCCGACGCCTGCCCTGAAGACGCCATTCAGGTTTATGCGGAAGGGCTTAAATGGAATCCATCCGACTGTGTCTATTGCGGGACCTGTGCCGGCAGATGTCCTGCGGAAGCAGTCGAATTTATCGGCAAAACCATGACCGTTGATGACGTATTAAGCGAAATTGTCAAAGACACCGTGTTTTACGACGAGTCCCATGGAGGCATTACCATATCCGGCGGCGAGCCGTTGATGCAGCCGTCCTTTTTAATGGAGCTGCTGAATGCCTGCGGGAAATTGGGGTTTCATCGCACAGTTGACACATCAGGGTACGCTGATACCCAGACCTTGCTTGAAGCGGCAAGCCGCACGGATCTATTTCTCTACGACTTAAAGCACATGGATCCCGCGCAACACGTAAAATTGACCGGCGTCACCAATGAAAAAATTTTAACCAATTTAAAAATTCTGAGCCGCCAGGGAGCTGAAATCGTCATACGCTTGCCGGTGATCCCCGGACTCAACAGCGATCAGAAAAATATTGATCAGACCGGCGCTTTTGTTTCCTCGCTGCCGGGAGTCAGGCAGATGAATATTCTGCCGTATCACTGCACGGCGACAGCCAAGTATGCAAGCCTCGGCCTAAAGATTAAATCATCAGATATCGAACCGTCTACCCGTGAGTTTCTCGAATCAGCTGCCAGGCGGTTGGAAACTTACAATTTAACAGTCAAAATAGGAGGCTGAACCATTGACCCCCAGAGTCGCAAAACTGCGCCAGCAAAGCTTTGAGGCCCAGCCCAGCATATCGGTGGAACGGGCTGAGTTGGTGACTCAATTCTACCAAGCAAACTATGGAAAATATTCCAGCCCGGTACTCAGAGCATTAAATTTTAAGAATCTGTGCCAAAAAAAGACGATCTATATCGGCGCCGCTGAGCTGATCGTCGGTGAACGCGGTCCGTACCCCAAAGCGGTTTCCACATTCCCGGAGTTGACCTGTCATTCGGCCGAAGATCTTAGGATATTAAACTCACGCGAAATGACCCGATATCTGGTCTCAGATGAGGACATCGCGACCTACCAAAAAGAGGTCATCCCCTACTGGCAGGGCCGCACCATGCGCGACCGGGTGTTCAGCCAGATTCCGCAGGAGTGGCTCTCAGCCTATAGTGCCGGCATGTTTACTGAATTTATGGAGCAGCGAGCCCCGGGCCACACCGCGCTGGACGAAATTATTTATCAAAAGGGCATGCTGGATTTCAAAGAACAAATCGCAGAACGTTTGGCCTCCCTCGACTATCTGAACGACCCTGAAGCGGCGGACAAAGCCGAGGAACTCAGGGCCATGGATATTTCCTGTGATGCCGCCATTGTTTTTGCCGAACGTCATGCCGCGCTGGCGGAAAAAATGGCGGCCGGGGCACAAGATTCCTCACGCAAGGCTGAGCTTAACAAGATTGCCGCAACCTGCCGTCACGTGCCCGCCCGGGCACCACGGGATCTATGGGAAGCCATTCAAATGTACTGGTTTGTGCATCTGGCAACCATCACCGAATTAAACGGCTGGGATGCCATGAGCCCGGGGCATCTGGATCAACATCTGGATCCTTTTTACCAAAAGGGACTGGCGGACGGCAGCCTGGACCGCGAATCCGCCAAAGAACTCATCGAGTGTTTCTGGATCAAGGTCAACAATCAGACGGCACCTCCCAAGGTCGGTGTTACCGCCCTGGAAAGCGGAACATACAACGATTTTACCAATATCAATATTGGCGGTCTGACACGCGACGGTGCCAACGGTGTCAACGATGTCTCCTATATAATGCTGGAGGTTATCGACGAGATGCATCTGCTTCAACCCCAGGCCAATGTTCAGATCAGCCACAAGACACCCAATCGGTTTTTGAAAGAAGCCTGCCGGGTGATTCGAAAAGGATACGGGTATCCATCGGTGTTTAACACCGATGAAGTCATTATGGAGCAAATGCGCACCGGCAAAACCATAGAAGACGCCCGGCAGGGCGGATGCAGCGGCTGCATTGAAACCGGCAGCTTCGGCAAGGAGGCCTACATCTTAACCGGCTATCTCAATGTTCCCAAAATATTTGAACTGGCCCTTAACAACGGGATCGACCCTTTAGCCGGCGAACGACTCGGGCCGCAAACCGGTGACCCAGTCAGATTTAATAACTTCGATGAGCTTTACGAGGCCTTCGACCGGCAGTTGCAATATATCGTTGATCTGAAGATCAGGGTCAACAATTACATCGAGCGCATGTACGCGACTTATGCGCCCGCCCCCTTCCTTTCCGTGGTGATCAGAGACTGCATTGCCAAAGGACGCGATTACTATAACGCCGGGCCACGCTACAACACCAATTATATCCAGTGTTGCGGCATCGGCACCATAACCGACAGCCTGAGCGCCATCAAAAAGCACGTGTTTGAAGACAATCAAATCAGCATGCAGCAATTGTTGGCGGCACTGCAGGACAACTTCAAGGGGCAGGAAGCCTTGCGCCTGCGCCTGTTTAACAAAACCCCCTTTTACGGCAATGACGAGGAATATGCCGATTCGATTATGCAGCGGGTTTATGATTCCCTGTTTAATGCCATTGACGGCAAGCCCAATACCAAAGGCTCATTTTATCATCTGAATATGCTGTCCACCACGTGCCACATCTACTTCGGGCAGAAACTGGGCGCTTCGGCCAACGGCCGCCTGGCCGCAATGCCCATTTCCGATGGGACGTCTCCCTCCCACGGGGCCGACCGCAAGGGTCCAACGGCCGTCATTAATTCCCTCGGTAAAATGGACCAGATTAAATCCGGCGGCACGTTGCTCAATCAGCGGTTTTTACCCAGCGTGCTTGAAGGCGATGAGGGAATCGAACAACTTGCGCATCTCATTCGGGCTTATTTCAAGCTCAATGGGCATCACATCCAATTCAATATTGTTGATTCCCAGACACTGCGCAAAGCCCAGTCTGCGCCTGATGAGTACAGAGATCTGCTGGTTCGGGTCGCCGGATACAGCGATTACTTCATTGACCTGGACCAGCACCACCAGGAGGAAATTATTGCCCGAACCGAGCAGGACGCTTTTTGATGCTAAAGTTTTTTCCGTAACAGACGATAACAATCTTAACCACGCTATAATGGCGAGGTTATCCCAATGCTTTGAGGGTGATTCTTCGCGAGTCACCCTCATTATTGGCCCTTCCTTTAGTATTCGCCTGCCAGACCATCAAGTCGCCACATCACACCTGCCGCAGGATACAAATTTATGATCGGTGCGGCTGAATATCATTGTGAAAAATTGTGAAAAAAATTTCACAGCTATTATGGTATCCATGCCACACATACAAGAATCGAACAGGATCAGCACGGGGTTGACAAACTCTGCTACATATTGAAATTATTGTAGTTTATGGCCTGGGTCAAAAATAGGCATGCTTTGTGCTAAGAGGCATGATGATCGGCTACTGCCGAGTAATCATTCGGATTCCGCCAAATTTACGGTATTAATAAAAAATATATCAACCCCTGAGGAAGGTGTTAAATGATGGAGTCCAGCCCTGACTATCGAGCTGATACGCGCTACCGCCACGAAGCCGCTATCATGTACGAGCACTATCGCTCTGGCAGGTATTTCGAAGGTACAATGTTTAATTACAGCCGGGGAGGGATGTATTTCGAATCCAATTTTGCACCGGAGATCGGCACAGAAATATTTATAGGGGTTGAGAACTCCCCCTATACCTCCGGTCATGATGTTTATCGTGCCAAAGTCGTCTGGCGCAAAAAATTGGAGCGTGCAGAGTCATACTTTTTCCACGGTGTCGGTGTAAAGTATTTCTAAGGCAGACGAGTCAAACCACTAGCTTTTTATGGATTGGGCCAGATCATCAATCCGTTCCCTTATGGAAATCAGATATCTGGCCATCTTGCCGCGATGATCGGCCATGATGGAATCATGATCCCCCCTTAGAACGATCAGCGGGTCAAAGGTACAGATTTGATCCATATCCTTGAACGCAATGCGGATATTTTCTTTTCCCCCTTTTTCCTTGACCTCGGGATAAAGTTCAACAAAGGTGCGTAACACATCCCTGAGCACCAGGATGATGCCCTGGGTGTAATAAATATGGTTGTCCAGTTCGGTGTAGGCAACTTGATCATTGGACTGCACCAACAGCCCCAGCGGCTCATCTAAAAACTGTTTGCCGATAATAAAGTCAAGCATGTTGAACATATCATCCGTGCGCAGATTAAATACAGCGCCGCCATCCCCCTTGAGAAGATCAGCCTCGTACTGTTTAATTTCGGCAATCCCTTTTTCGTATTGATTTTCGCTGGAGGGAAACCACCAGCTGTCGGAAGAAAAAGCAAAATATTTTTCCCGCGCTTCCTTTAAATTTTCGTTTTCCTTGTCCACCTTACCGTATTTGGCCAGATTGGTGGAAAAAAAGGTCGTCATCATGCGCGTGGCAAAGATGGTACCGCGCTGCCGGTTGGCCCGGTTGTCCAGCCAGCGGGTAGGTGAAATGATCAGATCATTGATGGACCAGCCAAAAGTGGAATCCATCTCCTGTTCCAGCCGGTTTCTGATGGATGCCGAAAGGGCGGCACCTTTTTGGGGCGCCGCTGATTCCGGCTTCGTTGATTGCAGAACAGTCTCTAAATTGGGATCCAGATCGGGAAATCGGGTCGCGTCCAAGAGTGTGTATGCCCGGTAAACCGTCCAATACAATCCTGCCGAAAGGGGCCAGATTAAAATGAATGCCAGCAGGATTAGAACGATCCATTTGCCGAACTTTGTCATTTGGGGAATCAACGGTTTTTTTTCGGTTTTAGCTTCCATTGATTTGGTTGACCTCGCCTCAGGGTTCACGATGCTGCATCCAATGTTAATCCGCCGGACCCTCAGACCCTCAAACCACCAACTTTGTTCAGGTGTCAAAACCCATTTATCAGCACTGAATGTGCTATTTTCCCGGGCGGAGTCATTAGATGTATGTATTCAGCAGGAATTTTGAGAGAGGTTAAGCACTAGCATGTCCTGTGTCAACAAAATGTGATCAAACCTATTTTCTTGACACTTGCTGTGGCCATGCTACTTATATATTATTTGGGTTGAGCGGTTCAAGGTTCACGGTTACCGGTTAAAGCGCCCGATTTCCTCCCTCACAATGCAGGCCGCATCAAGCCGGTAGAAAACCATTCTCACCCCATGGGTGAAAATGGACCATCCAAACCATGGAGAAAAATTATGCCGAAAACCACAATATTGGGTTCCGGAGTAAACACTCGATTGGTATCTATCGCATTTATTTGGGCATTAATATCCCTGATTTTTATAGGATGTTCGGCTCCCATCTCGGGAAGCCTTCAAAGCAGCCCGGAGGTAACTGAGGTGTTTGAAAAAAGTCAGATCCTATCCAACCATCAATATTATGTTAGCGGTTTTCAAAGAATCCCCTATGCTATAATCGCAGTCGACAATAATTTTCAGCTCCGAACCGGACGCTGGAAACCGATTGATATGGATTCGACCGCATTGAATCAGTTGATCTACCGCATGGAACATGTGTACAGCTTAAATCCCAGGGGAGCCTGGATACTGGACCCGGAAGGCAACCGGCTGGGAGTCTGGTATTCATCCCAGTACCAGACCAAAGTGAAACGGGAAAAGGGTAACCGAATTGTGGTGGTGAATCCCGAACCACCGGATTTACGGGGTATTCCCTAGCCCGGACAAGCCGGTTGCAGCGAAGCGTAAATCCCGTTTTATCGGGGAATTGAAAATTGAAGACTGTAAATTGAATATTTGTGGATGTCGCTTCTCTCTGTCTTTTTTTAATTTGAAAGAATACCTTAAGTATTCAATATTCAATCGTTACAAGATCCTGACATCAGGGGTTTAACCGCTAAATTAATGGGGTAAAATATGACGGGACGAAAAAAGATCAAAGCTGCTCTCTTTTTGCTCAGCACCTGGTTGTTGACGGGTTGTGTCGCAGTAATCATTGGCGCCGGGGTCGGCGTTGGTGCGTATACATACATCAAAGGGGAGCTCAAAAGATCTTATCCGGCCAAATTTGATAAAACACTGCAGGTCTGTATCGATATCTTAGATGATCTCAACCAGCCGATTATCGATGAAACCACCGACGGCGAAAAAACGACTCTCCGTAGCAAAAGAAAAGACGGGACCGACCAGACAATTGATGTCTCAATCATCAGTATTGATTCGACCCTGGTGTCGGTTAGAACCGGCGTTGTCGGATATTGGAAAAAAGATATATCCCAGCAGTTTCATGAATTTATCGCTGAAAGGATAAAACGTTGAGCATCAATTCTTTAATCGCTGGGCAAACGGCAGTTCGTGGTTGAGATTATCGATCTGTTCCTGTTCCAAACGATTTATTTCGTCAATATGTGTCTGCATCACCCTCGTCAGGCGTGAGTCGTAGAATCGATGCAGGCTATAGCTGGGGACAGCTTCAAAACCCCGCCTAATTTTGTGCCCCCCTCCGGCACCCGGGTCAAAACGATGGATGTGATTGGCAATGGCCCACTCAATCGGGACATAATAGCATGCATTAAAATGCAGTGAATTAACCGATCTCGAGCAGCCCCAGTATCGACCGTACAATTGAGCCCCTTTAGTTACCAGCAGTGACATTCCCAGCGGAGTCGACGGCTCTTTTTCGTCAAAGGCCGCCACAATCATCAATCGATGGCGATAATGGTGATACAATCCGTCAAAGAAAGGTTCGGAAAGGTACCTGCAGCCCCAGGGGCCGAATTTATCGTTGGTGTCTTCATAATACCGATACATCAACGGAAAGAAGGATTGGGGAATATCCTTGCCGGTGAATATTTTGACAGAGACGCCCTGCTTCTCGATTGCTTTGCGCTCGCGCTTGATGTTGCGCCGCTGGTTGGAATTAAAAACCGCCAGATATTCATCGAAGTTCTCATAATTTTGATTCTGCCAGGCATAACTTTGGTGCCGCCAACTGAAATAGCCATGCTTTATCATCTCATGCCGCCACTGGGGGTCGGCAAACAGAAAGCTGCTTCCCGACATCCGGTAGCTGCGGCACAATCGATCAATTTCAGCCACGATTAAAGCCGTCAATTCCGACTCATTCTCGCCGGCGGCAATTAGAAACCGATATCCGGTCATCGGCGTAAATGGGCTCATCCCGACCAGTTTTGGGTAGTATTGAATTCCCAGGCGGCTGGCTACGTCGGCCCAGACATGGTCAAATACAAACTCGCCGGCACTGTGTCCTTTGATGTACATGGGTGCGAGCGCAATCAACCCACTGGAGGACCATACTGTCAGATGGTGCGGCAACCAGCCCGTTTTAGCTGTCGTGCTGCCTGATATTTCCATGAGCCGCAACCAGTCCCACTCTAGAAAGGGAGTCGCCAACGGGTTTGCCAATGTATCCCAAGCGGCACGGTCTATCTCGCAAATATCGCTTATCCAGGATACGGTATATGATGACGGTTGCTGTTTTTTCATACTGTTATCCGAAGGACATGGTTCGAATTGGACTTAAACTCCCAACCTTTGAACCTTAAACCCTTGAACGATCATTAAAATTTAAGTCTGATATGCGACGATGTCATCTTTTTTTGAAGCTACTGAGGCAATTATACCAAATCCTTGACAATTACAGCCAGATAAATAATATTAATAGATTAAACTAATTTTCTCGAGTAAAGGAAAACAATATGCCGCTTTATGAATTTAGGTGTTTAAAATGTAATGAATGTTTCGAATTTTTGGTGATGAAAAAAGAAGAGCAGGTGGAACTCAGGTGTCCTAAGTGCAAATCGGAAGATTTTGAACGGGTATTGAGCGTTTCAGGTCATTGCATGGGCGGCGACTCCGCGCAGGGCGGCAGTGCACAGTCACAAACTCGCAATTGTCCGGCAGGGTCCTGTACGACTTACGATATCCCCGGACCCAGCCGGTAAATATTGAATATTTTCAATTCCGGCTCGTCCGGGTTAAGGCGTATGGATGTCAAATAATGCAAATCCATGTTCAGGAAAAGCAGCAATTCAAAAAGCTGTTTAAACAGGAACATATTGACGAGTTTGAAGACCGGTTTAAGGTCCTGGAAGCTTTTTTACAGACTGAAAAACATGTATCGGTCAACGAACTGGTTGAGCGGCTTGACGATAACGGTTGGCGGCTGGATTCGGAGTTTGTAAAAGAGACGCTCAAATTAATGTGCCGCTTCGGTTTTGCACGCAAAAGCCGATTTGATAATGGCATGATACTCTACGAGCATCGCCACCTGGGACAACACCATGACCACATGGTCTGCACGAAATGCAGAAAAATCCTGGAATTTGAAGAAGAACAGATAGAACAGCTGCAAATAAAGATCGCCGCCGCCCACGGGTTTCACATGTTGCAGCATAAATTGGAAATCTACGGAATATGTAATAGCTGTATCAGGGATCGAATTCAACTGATGCCGCTGACACTGGCTAAACCAGGTGAGCGCCTGGTAATCAAAGAGATTAGCGGCGGTGCCGGCGCAAAAATGAGGCTTTTGACTATGGGGTTGCGAACAGATGATAAAATTGAGGTGATTACCAATAACAGCCTGGGACAATTGGCCATTGCCGCAGACCTAAAGCGCTACGTGCTGGGACGCGGTCTGGCAGAAAAAATAATGGTTGAGCAGGATAAGCGGTAATACGGCATGCCATCATTTGAACCGTCATACGTCAACACCTTTAAGAAAGGATTGTTGAAAGAAAAAGTAGCTAGAGCTTGCAATCTGCTGAAATCCTGCGTCCTTTGTCCCAGAAGATGCGGCGTCGATCGATTATCCGGTGAAACGGGCACCTGCAATACAGGCAAATCGGCCTGGGTATCCAGCTACAATCCGCACTTCGGGGAGGAAGATCCACTGGTAGGCTCCCAGGGTTCCGGCACCATTTTTTTCACCCACTGCAACCTGCTGTGCTTATTCTGCCAGAACTTTGACATCAGCCACCAGGGTTGCGGTCAAAAGGTATCGGATGCCGAACTGGCCCGCATGATGCTCGCTTTGCAAAACCGGGGGTGTCACAATATTAATTTCGTCAGCCCGTCGCACGTCGTACCCCAAATCCTGTCCGCCGTTGAGATTGCTGCAGCGCATGGCCTTGCAGTCCCGCTGGTATTCAACACCGGCGGGTATGATCGGGTCGCAACGCTAAAACTTCTCGAAGGTGTATTTGATATTTACATGCCGGATTTTAAATTCTGGGATCCTCAGGTTGCTGAAAGCGCCTGCCAGGCCGGCGACTATCCGGAGATTGCCCGCAAGGCCTTGCTGGAAATGCACCGACAGGTGGGTGACCTGCAGGTTGATGAGCTGGGCATTGCCCGACGCGGACTGCTGATAAGGCATTTGGTTCTACCGGATGGACTTGCCGGGACCCGGGAAATTATGAAATTCATCGCGCAAAGCTTATCGCCCGACAGTTATGTCAACATCATGTCACAGTACCGACCCTGCGGCAGAGCGGCTGAAGTCAGAGGTTTGAATTCCATCCTTAAAACAGATGAATATCACCTGGCGCTGCAGGCGGCAAAAGAGGAAGGTATCACCAGACTTGACCGGCCGCAGCGGGTGATTGCTTTTCGATGAATAATCGGAAGCATTTAAAAACGTTTACGACATAACACGATTGAATCTATGGACAAAATATTTGCTATCGGCGACATCCACGGTTCCTTTGATCAGCTGCAGGATCTAATGCAGAAAATTCCGATCGACTTTACAAGCGACACCCTAGTATTCATCGGAGACTATATTGACCGCGGCCCGAGTTCGGTTGAAGTCGTTGAGTATCTATTGGATCTAAAAAAACGGGTGCCGGAGATCATTTTTTTAAAGGGCAACCATGAGGACATGCTCGAAAAATACCTGGACGGTACCGATCGCTTCACTTATTTGTTAAACGGCGGGCAAAATACCCTTGACAGTTATTTGAGTAAAACCGATCGAAAGGATAGCTTCCCGATTCCCGCTGCACACATGGATTTTTTTAAATCCCTGCGGCTCTACTACGAAACCGAGGCTTACATTTTTGTTCATGCCGGGTTGCGCCCGAAAGTATCTCTGGCCTCCCAGGATTCCGAAGACCTGTTATGGATTCGGGATAAATTCATATATAGCAAATATAATTTTGGTAAACCGGTGGTATTCGGTCACACACCACTCGAGAAACCGCTGGTGGAACGCAATAAAATAGGTATCGACACCGGAGCCGTATACGGCAATGCCCTGACCTGTGTCCAATTGCCTGACATTATATTTTTTACTGCCTGATCCCAGGGGAACTGGTGCTCCCGGTTCCAAGGGTCCGGGTTCAACGTTCAGGGTTGCACCGTGCATACGGCCGCATATTTTTGCTTGACAAACACCGCGGAATTAAAATACCAGTCTTGTGATCCGGCATAGACACAATTGCCCTGAGAGCGTATAATGGTATCAAATCAAGCCAAAATAAAATGGACAATTAAATCATCATGAAACGCTTTTTGATCCTGCTAATTTTTCTAATTTTCTTCAATGCCGCTGCAGCGATGGCTGAACGATTAACGGTTATTAAACCAGTGGCCAATATTCGGTCCGGTCCCGGCTCCAAATATGACATTTTATGGAAAGTAGAAAAATACTATCCCATTTTCGTGATTGAAAAAAAAGGCCCATGGTATCATTTCAAGGACTTTGAGGATGATAAAGGGTGGGTGCATAAATCTCTGGTGAAAAAAATGGACTCGGTCATCACCAAAAAGGATATGTGCAATATTCGCTCCGGGCCGGGAACCGGCAATAAAATCCTCTTTACCGTCGAAAGAGGAATACCGTTTAAGGTCATCAAACGCCGGGGACACTGGCTGCATATTGAGCACGCCGATAAAGACAAAGGCTGGATACACGATTCCCTCGTCTGGTGACACGGCCGATGCTTTCAAACAGTTCCCCCAATAATTTCAATCATCGTTGCGCCACTATTAATTCCAGATATCATCTGAACATCTGGATCGGCTCGGCGGCAAATTAACCCGGGTTGGCTCAATGAATTTAATGAGTAATTTTAGATACATAACAAACAATCGGCAGCTGATCGCCGGTATCGGATCGGCGTTGGTCGATATCCTGATACACGAAGGTGATGAATTTTTAGCAAAAATGGGCGCGGCCAAAGGCGGCATGACGCTGGTGGGAAAAGAGGATATCGAGCGTACCCTGGCAATGTCTTCCGCCAAGACCAGCGTGGTTCCGGGTGGATCCGCCTGCAATACGGTCATCGGCGTCGGCAACCTGGGCGGCAACGCTCGATTCGTCGGTAAATGCGGCAACGGTAAAATGGGAAAATTAATTGAAGATGATCTAAAGAGACAAAATGTTGAACCTGCCTTGTTACGCGCTGATTCACCTACCGGATGCTCGCTATCGATAATCACACCGGATGCCCAACGATCCATGTTTACTTACCTGGGCGCATCAGCGGAAACCCGTCCGGAAGAAATTTCCGTCAATAGTTTCAAAGATGCGGCCGTCGTCCTGGTCGAAGGGTACCTGTTATACAATCCGGATTTAATTAAAACCGCACTGTCGGCCGCCCAAAAGGCCGGCGCTAAAATTGCACTGGACCTGGCGAGTTATACGGTGGTGGCAGAGTCCAAGGAGTTACTTGAGCACCTGGTGGAGACCTATGTTGACATCCTGATTGCCAATGAAGATGAGGCCGAAGCATATACCGGACACAACGATGAACGCCGGGCCCTCGAAGCGCTGGCAGCTAAAGCGGATATCGCCGTCCTCAAAGTCGGTTCCCGCGGAAGCTATGTGACTCACGCCGGAAATACAGTTGCCGTCAACCCCATGGGTGGCGGTAATGCCCTGGATACCACCGGTGCCGGTGATTTATGGGCTGCCGGTTTTCTCTTTGGGCTTGTCAATGGCTATTCTATTGGTCACTGCGGCCGGCTGGGCTCTGCCTGCGGCTATGAAGTGTGCCAGGTTATCGGCGCCAATATTCCGGCGGCCGGATGGGAAAGAATCCGGAAACTGCTTTGATGAAATTTCCGGATTTTTAATTTCCTAATTATCTACAACGAATCATCAACATACTAATGCCTAAAGTTCAAATTGCCTAAAATGCCTAAAATTAAGGATGAAGATCGTTTTTAGTTGTCTTTAATGGAATAATCTTTATGCGGTATAATGATAGAATTCCATATTTTTAGCTCATTTTAGTTCATTTTGAATTTTAGCTCATTCTTATTATTCTGGAGGATTTATGGCAAAGAAACCCAAAAAGACACGCAAAGAGCTGCTAAAGGAACCCGATGAGTTTATAACCATCTCCGGTAAGTTAATTGGATTTATGGCCGACCATAAAAATCAAATAACCTACGCAATTGGAATCATGGTGGCACTGGCCCTGATTTTTTCCGGCTATCGTTTTTTTTCGATTCGTTCAGAAAACAAGGCTTCGGCGTTGCTGGATCAAGGCCTTGCAAAATATGAAAAATTCAAAAATGATAAGCAGCCGGTGGAAGCCTATGATCAAGTGTCGGCCGATTTCCAGTTGATTTTAAATAAATACGGCAGCAAAAAGAACGGAAAAATTGCCAGATTGACTTATGCCAATATCTGTTACACAGCCGGTCAATATGAGCAGGCCATCGAGCTTTACAAAAAATCGCTAACGGATTTTGAAAAACATCCGGCAATTCACAACCAGGTGGTCGGCAGTCTTGGATATGCCTACGAACAACAGGCAGATTATGCGAATGCGGTCAAATATTTTGAGCAATTATCCTCGACACCGGATACAATTATGCGTGGTGAAGCCCTGTATCATCTGGGTTGGCTTTATGATCAGCTTGGACAAACTGATAAAAGCAAAGAAGCCTATAATAAAATCATTAGCGAACATCAGGATTTTATTTACATCGATCTTGTCAAGGAACGCATGTCCGGCTGAAAAGAAAAAATTGAGACAAAAGTGATATTGAAGTTAAGTCTATATAATAAGTAGTTTACACCCCTCTGTCCGAAAATGATGCAGCTCAATTTTTAGATCCGACGTCCAGATTGTACTTTTTGATTTTCTGGTTCAATCCGCTTTTACCGATCCCGAGCATGGCAGCTGCATGAGCCTGCACATTGTCTGCCATTTCTAAGGCGCGCTCAATCATCGCTCTCTCAATCATAGCCAGAGTTTCGTAAAGTTTGGCCTCCTTTGGAATGCCTTCCAGATGCAGGGCATCGTGCACATTATCCTTAAAACCCTGCGGCAAATCGGCCACCCGGATAACATCATTGGGGCATAGGATCATGACCCGTTCGATTAAATTTTCAAGTTCACGGACATTACCGGGCCAGCTGTATTCAAATATTAAGCGATCCACTTCCTGATCAACCCCTTTAACCGGAAGCGCTGATTTGCGCTCGGATTCGTATTTATTGATAAAATGATCTACCAGGAGGCGAATATCTTCTCGCCGTTCCCTGAGCGGGGGCAGAACCATATGGACCACATTTAAGCGGTAAAAGAGATCCTCACGAAAACGACCGCCAGTCATCTCCTCTTTTAAATTTTTGTTGGTTGCGGCAATGACCCGGATGTCCACGGCAATGGTTCGAATTCCACCAACTCGTTCAATCATTTTCTCCTGCAGCACGCGCAGCAATTTCACCTGGAGATTGGCAGACAATTCTCCAATTTCATCCAGAAACAGGGTACCGCCATCGGCCAGCTCAAAGCGCCCTTTTTTCATGGCCGCCGCTCCGGTAAATGCTCCTTTTTCGTGACCGAAAAGTTCACTTTCCAACAGGCTCTCAGCCAGGGCCGAACAATTCACCGCAATGAAAGGCTGATCACGCCGCGCGCTATTGAAATGAATCGATTTGGCCACCAACTCTTTTCCGGTTCCGCTCTCGCCCTCAACCAGGACGGTAGCATTTGACGGGGCTACTTTCTGGATCGTCTTAAATACATCCCGCATGTTCTTGCTCTTGGCGATGATATTACCAAAACGGTATTGGGATTTAACCGCATCACGCAGGCGCCGGTTTTCTTTGACCACCTGATACATCGCAACGGCTTTTTTGGCATAAATGATCAATCGATCATTATCAAAAGGCTTCAGAACATAGCTGTATGCACCTTTCTGCATGGCCTCCACGGCTTTATCAACCGTGCCGTGAGCCGTCATCATGATCACAGGCAGATCCGGGTCGATCGCTTTGACGCTTTCCAGCAGTTCAATGCCGTTCATGCCCGGCATTTTCATATCGGTCAATATCAGATCCAGATCAGACCTTTTATGAATCTCAAGCGCCTCCGATCCATTGAGCGCGGTTAAAACTTCATAGTCCTCATCTTCCAGGACCGCGCTCAGCACGCGCAAATAATTTTTCTCATCATCAACTATTAAAATAGTTTCCATGATTGCCGCATTTCTCCATCTTCGACCGTTTCCGCCCGTGTTTTAGTACTCAATATGGCAAAACTTGCCGCCTGCTCGACTGGCAATTCCACAGTTACACACGCCCCGCCCTGGGACCTGTTAAGAATTTGGATGCTGCCGCCATGCAATTCAATCAGGTTTTTGACAACACCCAGGCCCAAACCCGTTCCCATCTCCTTGGTGGTAAAAAAGGGATCCCAGATCTTTCCAATGACTTCATCCGAAATTCCCTGGCCTTCATCTTCAAAATTGACTGTAACGATTTTATCATTCGCACTGATGGTAATTTCAATGGTACCACCCTTGGGCATCGCCTGCATCGCATTGATTAAAATATTTAAAAAAGATTGATATAGCATGGCGGCATCGGCCTGGATTTCAGGCAATGAATTCTGATAATGCTGTTTGATGGCATAGCCATTTTCTTCGATTTGCATGGTCAGAAAGGTGATATTTTTATCAATAACCTCTTCGATGCGGCAGGGGACTAAATTCGGGCTTCTGGGCTTGGCGAAGTTTATAAAATCCGTAATGATCTTATTGAGGCGATTGGCCTCCTCAACAATGATATCCGGAATTGTGTTTGAAGGGTCAATTTTGGTAACCTTTTTCTTTAACAGTTCGGCCGAGCTTCGGATGATCCCTAATGGATTGCGGATTTCATGGGATATTCCGGCTGCCATCTCCCCGAGAGATGAAAGCCGCTCTGCCCGGCCCAGGCGTTCTTTTAGCCGCAACCGTTCCATGGCCCGTTTCTGAATGATTCCTTCACCGCGTTTGACCACAAAGATCAGCACGACAAAAAGAGCCCCCATAATTACGGTACAGGTAATCACCACCAATATCTGGGTTCTGAATATGGCCTGATAATCACCGGATATATCCTGCACGATCTCAATCACTCCCAGATAGGGGCCGGATAGCCTGGCAAACTGCGGTTCCCAACGCAGGGGCGCATAGGTGATCAGCCGGACGACTTTGGGAAAACCGAGCGAAATTTCAAAAAAGTTGCCGCGCTGAACCAGTTTGGAGGAAATTTTGCCTTCCAGCGCCTGTTGGAATCCGGTACCGCCATAATTCTTTCGCCCAATCAGATCCGAATCAAAACTATATAAAATTGTATTATTCATACTATAGAAGTTGAGCGTTTCGACTTCGAAACTGTGCAGGGTATTGCGGACCACTTTATCCATTCGCTCGAAAGTTTCTTTGTTGCCGAACTGGATATTTCCATCAAACATCAACCCGATTGGAACGATAACCTGCACAAATATCTGATTGTTCAAATTCTCGATCAAACTGCGAGCATAATCTTCGCTATTTTGGCGCTGCATTGATTTGACCCAGTGGGTGTTGAGCACCGACAGCATGATCGTTACCAGAAAAATGACAACCAGACCGGTAAATGTAAAATATTTGACCAGTCGAAACGGTTTTATTCTCTCTTCCGGGGGTTTATTATCCATTATTATTGTCGTTTTACGGTTAGAAGTCACGGTTTGATAGATCTGCCATAAGTCCCTAAATACTATATGATATCGCTCCTGATTAACTCAGCCACTTAAGCGTATACGTTTTTAAACTCAATTTAAAGCTTTTTCTCTCAAGTTTCCATGGGTAGAACCGATACGTTCAGTAAGCTCTCGAGTTCTTCCAAAATTTTGACGGTTTTATTGAAAAATTCCAACCCGGCGAAGCCAAAGAAGCGGGTTGTTTCTATTTATAGGATTGGGGAAAACAAATTTCATTTCTTTAACTATCTGAAAATAAAATATTTATCTTAATTTTTTATAATTAGTCGGCCAATTAGCAGCAATATCACTGATTATTGGCGCAAAATTTGCAGAAAACTGTTCGCGGCAAGTGATCGATCCTGGGGCATCTTGTCCGCTGACCGGACACGTCCGTGTTAAACATTTAAATAACCGAACTCTACACATTATTTGGCACAACCGACCCAAAGCCATTCAATACCGGAACAACCAGTAAAACTAAAAGATCACTGACTGCACTAGATATGGAAATCCAGATAAATGGCGATACAATATAGTGTAATTATACCTAATTATATGTAATTATGTTGACTTATATTCAATAAAATGCAATCATTATATAAGTCAAATTCAGTAAAACCTGAATATGGGCTTTGGGATACACAATCAATTCAATTTTTAGTGCTCAGCATTCGGGAAGCCAAATTTATGGGCAAGAACAAATTAAAAGAAATCAGAGAATCGATGCTAATGAGTAAATCCGAACTAGCCAGACAGGCTAATGTCTCTCCAATCACCATCACCAGGATTGAAAAGAACATGCCGTGTCGCATGGAAACTCAACGCAAGATTCTTTTTGCCCTGGGCTTAAAACCTGCAGACAAACATAAAATTTTTAAGGATTAAACGTCTCTCATGGTTTTTGGAAAAAAAGAAAATCTCGTCGGTTTGGATATCGGCTCCAGGTCCATAAAAGCGGCTCAAATCGTAGACTCCAAACGAGGACACACGCTAAAGCATTTTGGCATTGTTGATATTGCTCATGGGGCCATCGAGGAAGGCACGATTAACGACCCTGAGTCAGTCGCACAATCGATCCAGCAGCTTTTTAAATCTTATAATATCAAAGAAAACAACGTCGCTGTATCCATCGGGGGCTACTCGGTTATCGTTAAAAAGATCGGTGTTCAAACCATGGCCGAAGAGCAGCTTCAAGAAACCATTCACTTTGAAGCCGAACAGTATATCCCTTTTGACATCAGTGATGTGAACCTTGATTTTCAGATACTTGGGGAAAATGAATCCAACCCCAACCAAATGAATGTGTTTTTGGTGGCGGCCAAAAAAGAAATGGTTAATGACTATATCAACCTGGTGAATCTGGCCGGACTCAATCCCTGCATCGTCGATGTTGAAGCATTTGCCCTGCAAAATACGTTTGAAACCAACTACGATGTTCAAGAGGATAACATTGCACTCATTGATATTGGTGCAAGTAAGACATCGTTGAATATCCTCAAAGGCAACTCATCGGTGTTCATGCGTGATGTTTCTTTAGGGTGCGGACAAATCAACCAGAAAATCATGTCCCTGATAGAATGCACTTTTGAAGAAGCTGAGCAGCTGAAATACGGCGAGAAACCTGACAGGCTCACACCGGAAGACTTAAAAGGAATTGTGTCATCGGTTGTTGCCGACTGGTGTACCGAGATTCGACGTGCGCTTGACTTCTTTTATTCAACTTACCCTGAAGACCAAATTAATCGCATCATCCTCAGCGGCGGCGGTGCCAACATCAGCGAATTCCGCCAACTACTGGCTACCGAGGCATCTGCTGAGGTCGAATCCATTAATCCGTTTCAAAACTTTCAGCTTGATGGGAAAAATTTTGACGACGCCTATATTAAACAGATTGGGCCCCAGGCAGCCATCAGCATGGGTCTGGCAATGAGAAAAGTGGACGACAAATGATAAGAATAAACCTGCTGCCGTTTCGAGCAGCTCGCCAAAAAGAGAACATCCGTCGCCAGGTCTCCATCTTTCTGCTTTCTCTGGCATGTTTGCTGATCATTTTGTTTTACTATAATTGGAGCCTAGGCCATAAGATTGACGATGTAAATGCCCAGATTAAACAAACCAAAACCGAGCTGGATAAATTCGACAAAATTATTAAAGAGATCGAATCGATTAAGAAGAAACTCAGCAATCTGAAGAAAAAAATGACCGTTATGCAAACCCTCGAAGCCAACCGCTTTGAACCCACCCGGTTGATGGATACATTGACCCAGGTAATTGTGCCCAAGCGCATGTGGTTCACCAGTTTGCATTCCAAGGATAACGGGGTCAGAATAACCGGCATTGCACTGGACAATAAAACCGTCGCGGATTTTATGGTCCGGCTGGAAAAATCCGGGCTCTTTAGTGACGTCAATTTAAATACGCTCAAACAGCATAAAATGGATAAGTCCAATTTTAAAAGCTTCCAGATCAGTTGTGTGAAGAAACCACCGGTCAAAACAAAAACCAAATAACACCCAGCGAAAGTTAAGGCGAAGAAATAATGGCAAACGGTCTTGCAAAATCAGTTGAACCTTTCTTTGAGAAAGTTGAGAAGCTATCCAAGGTCCAGAGGCTGGCCATATCGGCGGCTTTATTTGGCCTGATTGCCGGAGGATTCATCTACTTCTTATATTGGCCTAAATTAGAACAGATTAATCGATTAAATACTGATCTCGAAAAATTAGAAAAGAAACTTGAAACCGCAAAACGCAACGCCAAGGACTTAAAGAAACTCCAGGCCAAAATGCAAGAGGCCGAAGCACAATTCCAGATGGCAATGAAAAAACTGCCTGAAAAAGAAGAGATTCCTTCGCTGCTGTCCAGCATTTCCAGTTCCGGCCAGGAGGTCGGCCTTGAATTCTTGCTCTTTGAGCCAAAACCTGAAAAGAAAAAAGAATTTTATGCTGAAATCCCCGTTGCCATGAACATCAAGGGAGACTATCACAATCTGGCATTATTCTTCGATCAGGTCGCCCGTCTATCGCGTATCGTAAACATACAAAACATTCAGATTGCCAAGGCTAAGGGCACCGGTACCACCGGTACCAGGGAACTCAGTACCAAGTGTATGGCTGTCACCTATAAGTTCATAGAAGCTTCTGCTAGAAAAAGTAAAAAGAAAAGAAAAAAGAAAAAGAAATAAAGACAGGTTAACCAAGATCAACCAGCAAATGATAGGGAAGATAGCTTGAGATCATGCGATATTTGATCAGCACAATTTGTATTGCTCTGCTTTTGTGGGGATGTGACAATACCACTGCGGTTCCGGCAAAACCCAAAGTGGTTCGCAAAAAAATTGTCGCAGCAAAAGACAATACCGCCAAAGTCCGCACGAAAAAGACGGTTCGTACCGCCAAAACGGACCCAGACACCAAACAGCGGACCAAGACGGTTGTCGCAAAAGTCGATAAAACCCAGGCAAAGGCAAAGAATCAGCCGGCTGTTAAAAAGGATACCGACTCCCAACCACCGATCGCCAAGAAGGCAGAAACCAGGCCGGTTCCAAACAACCAGACCGTCCAGGTAAAGCAAAAAAAGCCTTCGATCAGCCCCAAATCGGAGATTACGAAAATAAATCAGGCAGCCAAAAATCAAAAACAACCGGATGGCGGCAAAACTGTGGCCGGCAAGAAATCGAAAGCCTCTAAACCGGATACCGCCTCAAATAGCCTGCCCGACGGTATCCCGCCGATGTATAATCCCACCGGCAAGATTGATCCCTTTGAGCCTCTAATCAGGGTGGCTGTCGCCAAAAGAACAAAGAAAAAAATCAAGCGGATTCCGCGGACGCCGCTGGAACGCATTGAGTTGAGTCAGCTGAAGCTGGTCGGAATTATCCTGGCCTCCAGTGGCAACCGCGCTCTGGTGGAAGAATCTTCCGGCAAAGGATATGTCATTAAAAAAGGTACATACATCGGTACCAATGGCGGTAAAATCGTCCAAATTCAAAAAGAAATAGTTTATGTCGAGGAAAAATTTGAAGACGTTTTCGGTAAGATTCAATCCCGTAAAAGAGAGCTCAAGCTTCCCAAACCCCCTGGAGAGTTTTAAGATGCTTCATTTAATTAGTAAATTAGCTAAACCCCTTCGTTTAGGAGTCCTTTTATTAAGTATGGTCGCGCTGTTGGCTGCGTGTGCCTCCCAAAATGCGGCTAAAGGCAAATCCGCTGAGGCCAACAAGCTGATCACCGATATCATGACCAGCGAGGATGCCGCGTCCACCACGGTTACGGTAAAAGGCAACCAGGCGTTGACTTACACGGCGATCAAACAGGTATTCCCCCTGGGCGTTCTTTTTGACTTTCCTGAAACCTCCCTGGATAATATCAAAACCGCCTATTATCCACCGGAAAATGATTTCATCAGCTCTATCAGGGCAACCCAGATCGAGGAAGACGGGAAAACATCACGCATATTTATCGCTTTGAAGAAAGATCTTCCGTATAGCATCGAACCTGACGCGGCCGGGCTTAGCATTGTATTTCCGAAAGCCGGCAAGCTGGCCGCGGAAACGCCGCCCAAAGCTCCCCTGGTAGAAAAATCTGCACCTAAGCCAACGCCTGAACCGGTTATGGCCAAGACGCCGGCTCCCCCTGCAACCCGCATGACGTCGGTATCCGCCATGCCCCTCAAACAATATGTAGTCATTACAATCAAGGCTGATGGAACCATCACCAATTATAAGTCTTTTACCATCAGTGAAACTCCGCCCCGCATTGTTTATGACATTTATGACCTAAAAAGTCCTTTCAAAGGCGAGCAACGCATTGCGGTTAAATCGGATCAGGTACGAAAGATCCGCCACTTCGGTCACCCGGATAAGATCCGAATTGTCCTTGAAACCAACAAAAGCTATCTGTCAAAACATACAGCACGGCCGGTGGACAATGGGATGCTGATTTATGCGGGCCAGGCACCCCCGACGGTAAGCGAAGAAAAGCCCGGGGCAGCAGTCGAACCCCAGGCAGCAAAACCGCTGCAGGCATCCGCCATAGAGCCGGCAGGCGCCGAAATATCGCAACCGGCTAAATATGACAAACCGGCCTGGTTGAATCGCATCGACTTTACGAGTGAAGAAGCCGGCAAGTCGGCAATCATTGTCGGCACCACCCGTCCGGTTGAATACCGAATGATCAAAGTCGACAACAAAAGGTTACATCTCAAGCTGTTGGACACCAATCTGCCCGAATACCGCAAACGGGCGTTGATCACCACCCGCTTCCAGAGCGCAGTCGATCGCATTACGCCGACCTCCACGCCTGATTCTAAAGACACGGTTATTGATGTAGAACTGCGTGAAGGTGTGCCATATTTTGTCAAACAAACCGATGATGTCATCCGGCTAAACTTTTCGGCCTCCAAGATCCCGCCAAGGCCTTATGAAGATGCCAAACTGCCGGCCTGGAAAAAAGCACTGGCCGAGCCGCCAACCGAATCGGCGGCCCAAAAAGCAGCCGCGGAATCGGCCGAGTCTTCAACCGGGCCGCCTGCCCAAAAATCAGCCGCAGTTTCGGCCGAGTCTTCAACCGGGCCGCCTGCCCAAAAATCAGCCGCAGTTTCGACCGGACCTCAGGCAACAAATGCCCCTGCCACCGCTGTGGCCTCGCCATCCGACGACCAGGAGATAAAGCCACTTGTCGCCGATGTTGCGAAGAAGCCGGCCAAAAAGGAAATGTCGATAGCCGAGCGCTTAGATCTTGCCGCCCCAGCTGAAAAGAAATATATCGGAGAAAAAATTGCGCTGGATTTTTATGATACCGATATCAAAAACGTGTTTAGAATCATCAGAGAAATCAGCGGAAAAAATTTCGCCATCGATAAAAATGTCACCGGTAAAGTCACCTTAACCCTTGACAAACCGGTGCCCTGGGATCAGGTTCTCGAATTGGTGCTGAAAATGAATCAACTGGGGATGACGATGGAAGGCGACATTATTCGCATCGCGACCCTTAGCAGCCTGGCCCAGGAAGAAAAACTCAAACAGGCCCAGCTAAAAGCCACCCAACAGGCCGTAAAACAGAAAAAAGCCCTGGAACCGCTGGTCACCGCCTACCTTCCCGTCAGCTACTCCAATGCCCAAAGTGAGGTGCTGCCGCATATCCAGAGCGTGCTCAGCGAAGGCCGCGGCAAAGTCAGTGTTGATACCCGCAACAATCAACTGATCCTGACCGACACGGCGGAAAAAATCGAACAGATCCGCGAAATCGTGATGAGAATTGACCAGGTCACCCCCCAGGTGGTGATCGAGGCTAGAATTGTGGAAGCCAATACCAGCTTTACCAAAGACCTTGGTTTTGATTGGGGCACAGTCAGCGCCGGACCGTTCGATATCGGTGATTCGCAGCTGCTCCTAAGCGGTTTGGCCAACAATTTACCGCAGGCGATTCCAAGCGGGATCGTCGGTTTCGATTTTCAGAAACTGACCGGAACCCCTTTTTCGATAATTGATGCCAAACTGCTGGTCAGCGAGACCGAAGGCAAAACCAACATTATTTCAGCGCCGAAAGTCGTCACCCTGGACAACAAGAAGGCCAAAATAAAGCAGGGTCTGGAAGTACCCTACCAGGAGCGGGATTCATCGGGCAATTCAACCGTAAGATTTAAAAATGTCGATCTGCTGCTGGAAGTCACCCCCAACGTTACCCCGGACAACCGCATCGTCATGAAGATATTTGTCACCAAAAATGATGTGGCCGAACAAACACCGGATGGTCCGGCCCTGTCGACCAATGAGGCCGAAACCGAACTGCTGATTGAAAATGGTGATACCATCGTCATCGGCGGGATCGTTAAATCAACCATAACCTATGGTGAAAAGGGCATCCCCGGCTTACGAAAAATTGGCGTGCTGGGCTGGCTGTTTAAATCACAAGAAAAGACGGATTCTAAAAATGAATTGCTGATATTCATCACACCCCGCATCGTGCAGCTCAAGCAAAAAGACAGCAACCTGGAGGATATCTAACCCGCAAGCCACGTAGAAAGTGAGGCCTAAATTTAAAAAGTACGCTAAGCTGATGATAATTACCCAAAACTAAAAATGCGAATGATGGCGGATCATTCCACAGGTTCCGTCGTCATTCGCATTTTTTTGGCCAGCCGGTTGAGACATAGGGGGATTAGTGGACCCTACAACAAAGGCTTAATCCGTTTAGCCTCTTTTAGGGCCTTGTCTGCCAGCGGGCTATCCGGATCCATTTGGACTACCCGAATATATGACCCATAGGCCCTTCGATAATCACGGTTCAGCTTGTATGTTTCGGCCAGTTCGAAATGCAGACTTGCATTTCCCGGATGTTTTGCAACGGCCAATTCCAACTGTTTAAGCCCCTGCGAAGTCCTGCCGCTGGCAATGTAAGTTTTGGCCAGGCCATATAAAGCCCGGTCAAAATCCGGCAAGATATCCAGGGCCTTCTTGAAATATATCTCCGAAAGACTGTATTCTTTTTTGTGGTAGTAAGCAAATCCGAGATTGGAATAGGGAAATTGAGGCGTGGCATATAGCAAATTTGAGGTCACTATCTCATATTGTTCGATCGCCTTATCCCATTCTTTTTTTGCGGCATAGGCATTCCCCAGATTGTTGCGGGCCGGACCGTAATCGTCTTTGATCGCCAGCGATTTTTTTAAATGATAGATGGCCTTGTCCGTAGAACCCAGGTATAAGTAGGCAAGCCCCAGGTCGAATTGCAAAAAGTAATCATCCGGCGTCATGGCCTCAGCCTTTAGCAGTTCCCTTAAAGCGGCCGAGTACTTGCCTTCTCGCAGATAGGCTTCGCCAAGATTCCGGGATGCTTCCGCCTGCTCTTTTTGCTGCTCCAGATTTTCTTTGGAGGTACACGCCAGGAATACACTTAACAATAGAATACAGCTTGCTCCAACAAGCCAGAGCTTTTTCATTTTATTTTCCTCATAGTTGATGAGCTATCAATTGATTGTGACGCTGTTTAGACTGGTAACTTCGATTGTCCATACATACACAGCGTTTGGCATATTCCACCCTGGAAGTCAGTTTTATTAGCGGCGATTCACTGGGCCAAACCGCAACTTATTTTGACGCTGTGTATTTTTTAAGATTCAACCTGACGGCTATCTCTTCGGCTGTCCGGCTAACAAAACGCTCAAACGCCTCGCCCTTCAAAGGCTTGCCGGGAGCCGGCACGTGATCAAGGTCTGTCGGATGAACGTAAAGCGGCGCATTGATCAGGTCCTGCCTGGGAGAAATATTGTAGTCCGCAGGGAAATTCTGCTCAAAATACATTTCTTGAAACCCGGCAAATTTAAGGGCGTGGGCCGTGGAATCGAGCACCACAATATCCTGGTCGTCAATCACCCCCTGTGCCTTGGCTGCCAGCAGACCGGCCAGTGATTCTCCCCCGTGGGTACAGGCAATATGTCCGTTGCGATTGGCGGCGATCTCCCAATCCATAATATCCTGCTCACTGACCTCAACAAAAAAAGTCTTCTGACAGCCCGCCACCTCGTTATATCGTTGAACCAGATAAATAACCCGCGGCATCGAAACCGGGTTGCCGATCATGGCCGCCTGGGCCACGCTGGATTTGACCGTAACGGGAATAAATTTGCGCTTGGCGGTATCCGGTTCGAGGTAATAGCGGTAAACCGGGTTGGCATGCTTGGACTGAACCCCGACAATCTTCGGCAGGCAGTTGATAATGCCGGCGTCATAGAATTTTAAAAACCCGCTCATGACGGCGGTAATGTTACCGGCATTTCCGATGGGAACTACCAGCGCCGTGTGAGACAGGTCATATGCTAGATCCTGGGAAATTTCGTAGGAGTAAGATTCCTGACCCAGAATCCGCCAGGCATTTTTGGAGTTTAGCAGTGCAACATTGTAACTTTCCGAAAGCGCCTCAACAACTTTCATGCAATCATCAAAAACGCCGGGGATCTCAAACACCGCAGCACCGCTGCCCAGGGGTTGGGAAAGCTGCTGGGGGGTTACTTTCTTATGCGGCAGCAGCACGGCTGACTTGACCTGCGGTTTCAGATAGGAAGCATAAAGTGCGGCAGCGGCCGATGTATCGCCCGTCGATGCGCATATGGCCAAGACATCTGAAAGATATCCTTTTTGAACCATAAAATTAATATAGCTCAACGCGCTGGCCATTCCCCGGTCCTTGAAGGATGCGCTGGGATTTTGCCCATCGTTTTTAAAGTAAAACCGCACACCGACTTTTTCCTGCAATGCCTGATTGGCGGCTATGAGCGGGGTATGACCTTCCCCCAGGTAGATGACCGTGTCCAAAGGCAGAACGGGTCCGATGAATTCGTGGTAGCGGTAAATTCCTTTCAGCGCATCAATGTTCAGCATCTTGCGATAGTCAAAAATCTGCTGCCAGAGTGCTCCTGAAATATTCTTTAAGCGGGCAAAGTTTTGATCATATATCAGCAAAACCTGCTGGCACTCCGGGCAAATGTAAAGGAGTTTTTCGATACCGTATTCACTCCCGCAACCCAGGCAACGGTAACTCAGCCGTCCTGCATGCGAGGGCATCAGGTAGGGCCGGATTTCTTGGGGGAATTGTTCGGCTTTCACGGTGCTATTTTCTCCAATCCTGCCATGTACGGCCGCAGCCTCTCGGGTATGACAACTGAACCATCGGCCTGTTGAAAATTTTCGAGGATGGCGGCCACCGTGCGCCCGACCGCAAGCCCGGAGCCATTTAAGGTATGAACCAGCTGGGTGCCTTTTTGGCCTTTGCGTTTGAAACGAATGTTGGCCCGGCGTGCCTGGAAATCTTCAAAGTTACTGCACGATGATATCTCTCGATAAAGACCCTGGGCCGGCATCCATACTTCGATGTCATAAGTTTTAGCGGCCGAAAACCCCAAATCTCCCGTGCAAAGTTCAATCACCTGATAGGGTATCTCCAGCTTTTCTAGAATCGCTTCGGCATTGCTCAATAAACTTTCAAGTTCATCGTAAGAGGCCTCAGGCTGACAGAATTTGACCAGTTCAACCTTATTAAACTGATGCTGGCGGATTAACCCCCGGGTATCCTTGCCATAGGAACCGGCCTCCGAACGAAAGCACGGCGTATGGGCCGTGTAGCAAACCGGAAGGATACCCTCCTGCAGGATCTCTCCCTGATGAATATTGGTAACGGGAACTTCGGCGGTGGGTATCAAATAGTACTCCCAGCCCGACAGCTTAAAAAGGTCTTCTTCAAATTTTGGCAGCTGTCCGGTATGAGTCATGGTTTGCCGGTTAACGATAAAAGGCGGCAGCACCTCCTGATAGCCATGCTCAGCGGTGTGAGTATCGAGCATAAAATTGATCAGGGCGCGTTCCAAACGAGCGCCGGCACCGAAATAGAGTGGAAACCGTGCCCCGGCAATCTTCGATGCCCGCTCAAAGTCAAGTATACTAAGCCGTGTGCCAATTTCCCAGTGGGGTTGGGGATCAAAGGGAAATTGTGGTACTTCACCAACAGTTCTGATTACCGGGTTGTCAGTTTCATCGGCGCCATCCGGAACCGATGCGTGCGGGATGTTGGGTATTTCCAGAAGCATGTCAGCGAGGGTTGTCTGGTTTTCGGAAAGTTGTTGATCCAGTTCCTTAATCTTGGATGAGACGGCACGCATTTCGAGTACCAGCGTTTCGGCATTTTCGCCGGCCTTTTTCATTGCGGCAATCCGGTCGGATACCACGTTGCGCTGATGGCGCAGCGATTCAATCTCCTGCAAAAAAACACGACGTTCATCATCACATGTTTTAAACGTCTCAAGGTCGATCTGATAGCCCCGGGCATCCAATGCCTTCTTGACCGATGATAAATTTTGAATAACATACTTGATTTCTAACATATAAAACCTTATACTATTCAGTTTAAATGTGTCATAGTTTAAAATGAAGTTGCAAAATATGCCGCAAGTAACACGGACATGCCATTTAGTCAATGTTAATTGTACGTTGGCGGCTGTTGGAATCCGTGTCTAAACGATCAACCAAACTGCACTAGGGAGATATCGTATGGAGGAAATTGGTGCCGCAAAAATTCAGATTCGAGAAGACATTTCCCAAATGACTTCCGCACTGTCTGAAAATCAAATCGCTGAAAAAACCCGGGCTATTGAGGCCAGACTTTTTGAATTTGCGAATTTTCTGGAAGCAAAAATTGCCCTGCTGTACGTTAACGGCGACTATGAAGTTCAAACGGAAAAGATAATCAAACGATCATACGACTATAATAAAATTGTGGTCCTCCCGGCCTTTGACCCTGAAAAGTTTGAAATGAACCTGATGAAAGTCGACCGATTCGCGAAAGAACTGGTACCCGGTCCCCGGAAGGTATTAGAACCGGATGCAAATCGGTGTAAAACGGTACCCATGGAGCGCATCGACATCGCCATCATTCCGGGTCTGGCTTTTGATGAAAAAGGCGGACGAATTGGTTCGGGCAGAGGCTACTACGACCGGTTGATCCCCAAACTGGCGATCACCACCCGTAAAGTGGCCCTGACGTTCGAAGAGCAAATCGTTCCCCAGATTCCCATGGAATCCCATGACAAACATGTCGATATCATCATAACCGACCAACGGATTATCTATAAAATATGAAAATAGGTTGCGGGTGTCAGGTTTCAGCACCGTTTTCTAACCAACATATTATAGGATAAACGGCTTTGATATCACTTCCGGCCTGCCAACGCATACCCGCCACCCACCTTACGGGTTCAATATCTTTTCAAGTTTCTGCAGGTTCTCCAACTCACCGACCGCAATTACCGTATCATCGGGTATAATTGCGGCCTCGAATGAGGGATTGAACAGCATATTGCCGTCAGGCTTTTTAATGGCAATAATTATCAAATTGTAATTTTGCCGGATACCGGAATCCTTGAGCTTAACATTGACCAGTTTTGATGACTCACTGACGGGAATCTCCTCCATTTGTATATCTTTGCGCTGGTGCGCAAAGGCAAGATCCAGGAAGTTGGTGACCGTGGGACGGATAATATGGTGGGCCATACTGAGGGCGCCCATCTCGTAAGGTGATTCTACGGAGTCGGCACCGGCCGCCTGTAATTTGCTCTTTACCGCTTCCTTACTGGCCCGTGCGATAATGGTAAGCTCCGGGGCAAGCTGCCGGGCAGACAAAACCAAAAACACGTTGTCCGTGTCAGTGGCCAGAGCGGCAATCAGTCCTTTGGCCCGTTTGATACCGGCCTTGGTCAGGCTGGCTTCATCGGCCGCATCACCGGCCACGTATAAAATACCGTCCTCATCCATCAGCGGGATCAAGTCCGGACTTTTATCGATGGCCACCACGTCGAATGGTTTCCTTCTCAGATTGCGACAGATGACCCGTCCAATACGCCCATAACCACAAACAATGTAGTGGTTTTTTAATCGATTAATTTTCTGATCCAACCTTCTTCTCCCCAATATGATTCTCATTCGACCTTCAACCATAAACTGCACGACGGCTGCGGCCACATACAGCGTAAACCCCACACCGATGGCAACCAAAAGAATCGTAAATACGCGGCCGACATCACCGATCTGGTTGATTTCCCGATAACCCACCGTGGAAATGGTAATGACGGTCATATATAAAGCATCTAAAAACCTCCAGTCTTCAATAATCATGTAACCGGCCGTACCGACAATAAGGATACCTAGCGACAGTATAATCGAAACAATAAGATGTCTGGTTTTGTTCATATCAGCGCCCGCAAGGAGATAATCGCTATCTTTAATACCAGAATTTCGCTCGCATATAACCCTCAACGAAGTTAGAAGTAAATTTACCCGAATTGACTTGGCGCGATGATTGCTGCTTTAAAATTCAGGTATCTATTTTCTCTTTGATAAATCGACAACCTCGAATCTGCTATTATTCAGGATGGATTACTTAAGAATTATGTTAATATTTTATAAAAAAATCAAGTAGTTTTTAAAATCATCAGTATTTGCGAAGCTATCATCTTGACCTAGATCAAGTATCTTGATAAAAAAATATAGCAAACAACGATGGAAAACAAATCTTTCAAATATGAGCGCCAGCGCGAGGAGATGGTACGCAATCAAATTGAGGCACGGGGCATCAAGGATCCCGGTGTTCTGGCCGCATTTCGCAAAGTTCCCCGGCATCTGTTTGTCAGCGAAGCTTTAAGAGACCAGGCTTACGGTGACTACCCGCTGCCGATTGGAGAGCAGCAAACCATCTCGCAACCGTATATAGTTGCGGAAATGACCCAGGCCCTGGAACTCAATCAGGATGATCGGGTGCTAGAAATTGGTACCGGTTCCGGCTATCAGGCTGCTATCCTGGCCCAGATTGTGTATCGTGTTTATACCATCGAGCGCATTCGCTCTTTGCACATTCAGGCGCGCAATCTTTTTGACAAACTTCACTATCATAATATTGTAACGCGGTATGCCGATGGAACCAAAGGCTGGCGGAATGAAAGTCCCTTTAATGCGGTTATTGTGACGGCGGGTGCTCCCGCGGTTCCCGAGGCACTGGTCAACCAGTTGGTTACCGGAGGGCGCCTGGTGGTTCCGGTCGGCAATCAGCATACCCAGGAACTCATCAAGATCGATCGCAGTAAAAATAACTATCAGCAAACCAACCTCGGCGGATGCAGATTTGTTAAGCTGGTGGGAGAACATGGATGGAAGGAAGCGTGAATTGAGGACTTGAGGAATTGAAGATTGAAGATTGTAGATTGTAGTATGAAAGAAAAATTCATTGGTACATGGAAAGATGCATTTTTTGCAAGCCCGGGACCGGCATCTGTTAGAAAAGCGATGAACCTGGCACTAAAGGGTCTCTGCATGGGATCGGCGGATGTCATCCCGGGAGTATCCGGCGGAACGATTGCCCTCATAACCGGAATATATGAAGACCTGATCGGGGCTTTGCGCTCAATCGATACGAAGGTGGTTCAAAAGCTACTGGCCCTTGATGTCAAGGGCATTGTGGCAAAAGTCCATGTCCGTTTCCTGCTGGCTTTGTTCTCTGGAATATTTGTCGCAATTTTGAGTCTGGCGCGGTTGATGAATTATTTGCTTCACCATCATCCGGTTCCGACCTGGAGTCTATTTTTCGGCCTGATTGCCGCATCAACCGTCATGGTCGGCAAACATGTCAGCAATTGGTTCGGCACGGCCGGAATTAGTTTTGTGGCAGGAATCATTGCCGCTACAATGATTGTCAATCTGATTCCCATGCATACGCCCGAAGATCTGTGGTTCATATTTCTTTGCGGGTTTGTCGCCATCTGCGCGATGATCCTGCCGGGAATAAGCGGCGCTTTTATTTTATTGATTTTAGGAAAGTATGAATATGTCACCGGTGCGCTGAAAAATCCGTTCTTGCCGCAAAATTTGATTGTGATTCTGGTGTTTTGTATCGGGTGCGCAATCGGACTGTTAGGATTCTCCAGGGTGCTCAACTACCTGCTGCAAAAGTTTCACAATTTGACCCTGGCCTTCCTGACCGGCCTGATTGCCGGTTCAATGCAAAAAATCTGGCCCTGGAAGGAAGTCATTGAAACCCAGGTAATCCGGGGAAAGGCACACATAATCTGGGGCGGCCCGACACTGCCGCCTGCGGTCGATCAGGAGTTTTTTATTGCCGCCGGTCTGGCGGTAGTGGGGTTTGTAGCGGTATTGCTGATTGAAAGGTTGTCAATAAGATGAACTAAAATTGCAAATTCCATCATTTTTTTTAGTGGCAGGACAGCTTAATTTTAAGTATTTGCTCAGTCCAGCCTTCAGTTTAAAATATCAATGGTATTTGTCTATGCCCAATGCATCTCAGGTTCTCTGGGCATACTTCTCTTTGATTTTCTTCTCCACTATTGGTGGAACCATGCCTTTAATATTGCCGCCAAACTGAGCAGCTTCCTTGATAATCGAGGAACTCGTATAAATCCACCGCAGGCCGGTCATTAGAAAGACCGTTTGAACTTCTCGATTAAGTCGACGATTCATCAGCGCCATTTGAAATTCATACTCAAAATCCGACATAGCGCGCAGCCCACGCAGGATTCCCTGGGCCTTGCGCTGAGCTGCAAAATCAACCGTGAGACCATCAAATGTATCAATTTTTACATTTGAAAATTCCTTTATACTATCCTCCAGCATTTCTATGCGCTGTTCCAGAGTAAAAAGAAAATTTTTCTTAGGGTTGGTCAAAATGGCAAGAATTATTTTATCGAACAGTTTCAATCCTCTTTCAAGAATATCCAGATGCCCATTGGTTACGGGATCAAAAGAACCGGGATAAATAGCAATTCTTTCCATGTTTTCATTCCCTTTCTATAGAAAATTGACTAATAACAATTGCTGATTGACAATTTGTGGAAGTCGCTGCGCGCTGTCTTTAATTTAACGGGGTGTTTTAACATGGATAGAATTCCTTAAATATTCAATCCTCAATAGGAAATTTTCAATCGGTTTAAACCTGCCCCTCATACCACATAATCTAAAATCGTAACAAGGGTTTTTCCGTATTTGCGTTGATCTGCAATTTCAAATGGCAGCTGCCCCGCTAAAGCCGGCTCCCGCTCAGAATGCTCAACGATAACCCGTGTGCCGCTTACCAGGGATTGACTGATGTGAAGATTTCGCAGGGTGGGCTCGATCATATTCTTCAGGTAAGGTGGATCCATGAATACCAGATTAAAGGCTATACTTAGTGAATGCAGACAATTTAAATTTTTGATCAAGTCCCATCGAATAATTTTTGTTTGCCGCTCGAGGAAGAGACTTTCTATGTTCGCTTGCAGCACGGAAATGGAATCTGTGTCAATATCAATAAAAACCGCTGCATCAGCCTTGCGGCTCAGTGCCTCGATACCAAAAGCGCCGGTTCCGGCAAACAAATCCAGCACCCGGGAGCCAGGAATTTGAGAAGCAAGAATGTTAAAAATCGCTTCACGAGTACGATTGGCAGTCGGTCTGGTTTTTGTGCCGGGCACTGAGCGGAGTTTTCGGCCTTTTAGGTCTCCCGCTATAATTCGTAATGCCATATTAGAGTTTAAAGCTCTTAAGCTTCTTGTGCAAAAAGCTGCGCCCGACTCCGATGGCTTCAGCTGTTTTGGTAACATTGTTGCTATACTGGAAAAGCTTTCGATTGATATATTCTTTTTCAAAAGCCAATTTGGCCTCTTTGAGGTTATCGAATTCAAGAAACTTCGGTTCAGCGTACTCCGGTAATAAACTAACATTCTGGTTATAGGCATCCGGAATGTCTTTGCCGTCAATTGCCTCGTCCTCCACCATTATTGCCAGGCGCTCTACCAGGTTTTTCAGCTCCCTGACATTTCCCGGCCAGGGATATTTACCCAGTATGGTAAGTGCTTCAGCGGTAATTTTCTTTCTTTTGCTGCGATTTTGAACCGCAAATTCTTTTAAAAAGGCTTCCACCAGCACGGGTATATCTGCAATCCGCTGCCTTAGCGGCGGCACTTCGATCGGCAAGACATTCAGCCGATAGAATAGGTCTTCGCGAAAACTGCCGTTTGCAATTTCCGCTTCAAGGTTTTTATTGCTGGCCGCAATAACCCTTACATCCACGCTGATGGTTCGGCTGCCACCGACACGCTGGATTTTTTGTTCATGAAGCACCCGTAAAATCTTGGACTGGGTTTTTAGGCTCATATCCCCGATTTCATCGAGGAAGATTGTTCCCTGGTTGGCCAGTTCAAATTTGCCTATTTTTTTGGTAGTGGCGCCGGGCAATGTCCCTTTTTCGTGACCGAAAAGTTCGCTTTCGATCAGGTCTTCGGGAATTGCCGCACAGCTGACATCGATTAACGGATGTTCGGCCCGCGGACTCAAATGGTGGATCATCCGGGCCACCAGCTCTTTGCCGGTGCCATTTTCACCGTTGATCAAAATCCAGGTGTCTGTAGGAGCAGCCTTTGCAATATTCAATTTCAACTCCATCGTCTTGGGACTGTCCCCGTTGATAGAGTTTTTCTCTATTGTTTTCTTGCGCAGGTATTTGTTTTCTTCTTCAAGACGCCTGAAATTCAGCGCATTGTTAATGGCCACAATTACCTTGTCGATTGAAAGCGGTTTTTCAATGAGATCATATGCCCCGAGTTTCGTCGCTTTAACGGCAGTTTCTATCGTCCCATGCCCGGTTATAATGATGACCTGAATATTCGGATTTTCTTTTTTGATCTCTTTCAGAGTTTCGATTCCGTCAATGCCCGGCATCCATATATCAAGCAAAACCAGATCAGGGGATTCTGCTTCAATGATCTTCAGGGCCTCGTAACCGTTTACAGCCGTAGTGACCCCAAAGCCTTCATCGGAAAGCAGCCCGCCCAAGCTCTGCAAAATAGATGGTTCATCATCAACAATTAAAAGAGATGGAAACATATGGTGTTGCTCCTTACAGTATTGATATCTTGATTACACCGCATATAATTTGACTTATGAATTTCCTAACCGGTATGTCTGGAGCAGAGCGCCTGGTGCATAGGGTCGCCGGTTGCAGCCTCAACGCGATGCCCTTTCGCTTTGCTCCATGCGCTCTGCCCTTTGCCCTATGCCCGCTCAGGCCGGCAACTCGATGACAAATTTTGCGCCCCTGGGAACATTATCCTGAACGCTGATAAAGCCGTGGTGATCGGCAATAATCGTGCTGACAATCGTCAGTCCCAGACCCATGCCGGTCTTTTTAGTTGAAAAATTGGGTTCAAACAAACGCGTTTTATTCTGGTTATTAATCCCGGGACCATCGTCGGCCACTTCTATCCGTGTTCGCTTTAAAATTGAATCATAGGTGACGGCAAAAGAAATGCTGCCTTCTTTCTTAATGGCACCGATCGCATTGTCAATCAGATTTATGAGCGCTTGTTTTATTTGTTGACGGTCCAGATTAAGATGCGGAATGTCGCCGGTATTGTTGACCTCAAATTTAATATTCGGATGCCCTTCCCGATATAACGCTATGGTTTCGTCAATAATGGGCAGGATAGCACAGGGCTTGGGGTTGGCGCTTGGAAAGCGGGCAAATGACGAAAACTCATTCACCAGGTTGCGGATCAAATCCACATGATCAATGATGGTCTGGGTGCACTCGTCAAATACCGGTTCGTTAAGGCCTTTTGAATATTTCCGTTTCAGGCGTTGGGCCGATAGCGTTATTGGGGTTAGCGGGTTCTTTACTTCATGCGCAATCCGGCGCGCAACCTCACGCCAGGCCGCCATGCGCTGGCCTTTTTCCATTTCCGTTAAGTCGTCAAAAACCATCACAATTCCCATATGTTGCCCGGTATCATCCTTTAAAACACTGACCGTTACTAAAAAGCTGCGTGGTCTTCCCTGGACGATCAGTTTTAGCGGAACCTCGATCGTAGTGTTTCTGGCAAAGGCGAGATTGGTCATAATATCATCGGCAAGATCTTGATTCTGGACTTTTAGCAACGTATTGAAGCTTTTGTACAGCACCTGCTCTGAGTTGACACCCAGCATCTTCTCAGCCGATTTATTGATGGTGGAAACCATCCCGTTGGCGTCCAGTGTCACCACGCCGGCCGAGACGCTTTTTAAAACAAATTCTATGTAATGGCGTTTTTCTTCGATTTCGATATTTTGTTCTTTGAGCATGCGTGCGGACAGTTCCAGCTGCTCCCTGCCGGTTCTGAGATCTCTGGTCATTTGATTAAACGAGTTAACCAGACTGCCAATTTCATCATCCGCAACGGAAGCGATGGTAAAACCCAACTCCCCCTCTGCAACCCTGCGGGTGCCTTCAGCCAGTTCCTTGATGGGAATGCTGATGGTTTTTGCCAGGTAAAAACCAAACCAGATTGCACAAAACAAAACCAGCAAGGCGACGATCGAGAGCGAGATGTAATAAGTAATCTGAATGGGTTTTTTATACAGCTTAATCTGCTGGTATTCTTCAAAACCCCGGGATATGGATGCTAGATTTTCATACAACTCCGGTGGTATCAGGATTGTCAGCACCACGTACCCCGACGCTTCAGCGGCTTTTACCCCGAAAGGAATCGTACCGATAGTTTTGATCAGCTCACCGGTTGGGATCTCCTGCGTGATGGTCCAAACCCCGCCGCCGGGTAAATCATTCCGGAGGTTTTCAGCGGAAACGATACCAAAATAATCATTCGCCAGTTCTGAAACCAGGGCAACCGTAATTCGTTGGGTGTTGGCGCCATAAACTTCCACAGCGTCAAGATTAAATTCCCGCTGAACCACCTGGACATATTTGGTCAGCGCATTTTGTTTTTCCGGGCGCAGCAGTTTCCTGGTCTGTACCTGGTAGGATATTCTTTCTAGGAAAAATTGATTGTTGGCGGCCACCCTGTCATACAACCTGCCGCCAACCCGCAGAGAGTTTTCCAGCGCCTGCTCGACGGGCACGTTAAACCAGAACTCAAGGCTGGTGGTGATAAAATTGATGGAAAAGAAAAATAATACGACGGTTGGCACGATGGTCAGCACAATGAAGGCCACCACCAGTCGGGTTCGAAGTTTGGCGCCCATTACCTTGCGCCGACGGTCATAAAGTAATTTTACCAAATTCCTGAAAACCAGAAATATCAACAGGATCAGAAGCAGCAGGTTGATATTGATCAGGATAAACATCAAAATGGTATTGGAGACCGGTATATCGGCACCAAACCGGATGGTCCGGGTTTCAACAAAGGTCAGCAGGGCCACCACAATTAAGATGACAATGATAAGAATACCTTCGCGCCTGCGGCGTTTGCTGTCGGCATCTCTATGCGGATTTTTATTTCTTTTAAAAAAAGTGCTGAACATCATTTTTGTGGTGGGACCAGAGCTTTTAATTAGTAGATGAAATCAACGGTGTACCAGTCGGTTTCGATATCCCATAACGAGACAAAAAACAAAACATAGTGCAGATAAAAAGGAAGGGTTTGCTTGCTCACCTCGGCTTTAGTTCTTAGTTGATATTGCTGTCCCTTTGCCAGCTGACCTAATGGAATGATTTTTAAGCTATTAACTTCAGTCATCCACTTCTGAGCTTCACGAAACGATTTTGTAATTTCGGGCTCATTATTTCTCCATGATCGTCTGACGATGAACTCTTTCTTCAAATTGTCATATTTAATGGTGTGCGTGACGGCAATATCGGCGATCCCCCGGTCAACCCACATGTTGCGGACGCTATTAAGTTTTGTCAGAAAAAAAAATGTTGCCGGCACACCACTGAGAATGGCCTTTTTTAATTTGTCACTGAAAGCCCCCTCCAGATTCAGGTACAAAAGCAGATCGTCACGGGTATTGGAAACAGTAATATTGGTCAGCCTTGCCTCCTGCGCAAACACAGCCCCATGGCCAATTAAAATATAAGCAAGTAATAGAGCACATGTTATCTGCTTCCTTAATGAAAATGGCATATAAATACGCTACAGATTACGAAATAAAAATTTAGGCGGATTTTGCGGCAATTACAAACACCACTGAGAAATCACCAGCGGCACTTAAATGGCGGCACAAAATAAGCCGGTTGGAATGGTATTAACAAATCAAGTAAAGAATCCTGGCCCAGAGGGCCAGGCTTTCAGTATTGGATTTTGTCTATTGGCAGATTTTAGCAATCAAACACGGCGCCTTTTACAGCTACTTAACCTTTTAATTAATATCCGAAACTAATTTAAATTGCAAGGGATTTTGCCGTCCCGGAGGGGAGGTCGGCAGGCTCGTCCAGAGTCAGGGTCTGCCACGAGACCTTATTATTAAAGAAGTTTTCAAGGAAGGCATGGTTGAAGGCATGGCCCGATTTGCTGGTAACGATATGCGCTAAAATCGGCATGCCGAGCAGCGAGAAATCGCCGATGCAGTCCAGTAGCTTATGGCGTACAAACTCATCCTGATATCGCAAGCCATTTTCGTTTAAGATGTCATTCTCATCGATCACCACGGCGTTGTCCAGTGACCCACCTCGAGCAAGGCCATAGCGCTTCATATATTCCACCTCGTGCAGAAAACCAAATGTTCTGGCGCTGGAAATTTCATGTTCGAAAATATGGTCCTCGACTTCTATCGAACAGGATTGTTTCTGGATCAGGGGATGTGCAAATTCAATATTGCAGGTAATTTTGAATGTGGTATCCGGATAGGCACCGACAAACTTCCCATCCTGCTCCAACTCGATGGGCTCTTTTAACACAAAAAAATGCCGTGGGGCCGCCTGCTCCTGAATGCCGGCTTCCATGATCATGCGGGTAAACGGTCCGGCACTGCCGTCCATTACCGGCACTTCGTAGGAATTGAGTTCGACGACAACGTTATCGATGGACAATCCGGCTAAACAGGCCATCAGGTGCTCAATGGTGGACACAATCACGCCATCGGAGCCGATGACCGTTGCAAGGCTGGTGTCCACCACACAATTAAACCGGGCCGGAATGGTGGGATTGTCAGGCAGGTCTGTGCGAACAAATTTAATCCCGTGATTGATGGGAGCCGGTTTGAGAGTCAGGTGGACTTTTTTTCCAGAATGCAGTCCGATCCCTGAGAAACTAACATTTTTGCCAAGGGTTCTTTGGAATATAGGTATAGCCATATATATTAACAAGGATGGCAAGCATCCTATCAAGCAGTCAATTTAGTAGTCTGTCTTATAACACACGTTGACACAGCCGTCAATCCGTTTTAACTATTGGAAATAATATGACAAATATATCCAGTTGTCAACACGATAATTGATATCACCCCGGGCAGGGACGCATGCATTGACCCTGGCAGTATCGCCCGCATCCCGCTGCCACATCGAACAAAAAGATTGTTCAGCCAACATCGATTTGCTATAGGTTGCACCTGTCGCCCCCATCGGCAACATATTCCTTTGTCTGGTTTTTGATATTTCAATTATAATCTTAATTCACTCTTGTCCAAAAACGAGTTTAGAATGAGTCATATAATGAGTTGTAAAACGAGTCATTGAAAAAAATCCTCCTTGTATGTAGGGTGGTTGTTAATTTCGCCAAAAACAAACAATTACCGGCAACA
>Ga0209791_1000045_pt1 | contig 85709 bp, 6 predicted proteins | sample WorMetTyACAVOLI1_FD_187422 | JGI IMG/M metagenome (GOLD analysis project Ga0209791, IMG submission 187422) | Marine gutless worms symbiont microbial communities from Max Planck institute for Marine Microbiology, Germany - Olavius algarvensis... ... | reverse complement strand
ACCCACACATGGGTGTTGGTGCCGTCGGCATCGTGCAGTCCAATCCACGGCTGCCAAGTGCCGAAGTTCTGATGGACCCAGTCCTGTTCGGCCTGATCGTTGATCGTCACCAGGTTCCCGCCCAGAGCCACCGCCGCGGCCTGCGCATTGGCCCAGTCCTGGATGCCCACCAGGTCATACGCCTGCCCGTCACGCACCCAGAAGTCGTTGGCCACCTGGGCGTAGTAGTTGGCATCGGTCAACACCGTGGCACGGAAGCCGTTATCCGGATTACCGTCTTCGTCCAACAGTTCCACCCCGCTTGCGTCGAAGACACGCAAGGACGGCACCAGTGAACTGCCCGAGGGCAGGGTCAGGCTCAGATCAATCACGTTCCCCGTATTCAACAGCCCCCCCAGCTGGAAACGATCCTCGTCGGTGTTCGTTGACTGACGCGCCATGATCGTGCCGGCGATCGCGCCCGTGCGCTGGTTGCCCGCCTCTGTCAGCGTGACCGGATCGGCTCCGGAAAACGAATCGTTGTTGTAGTCCGCGTCCGATTCCAGGTCGATCCCTTGGGTCTTCTCGATGCGCAGCTGATATTCGCCGACGCTGCTGCCGCCCTGGCGCTGCACAAACACGTAGTAGGTATCGGTCGACGTCAGCGGATAGTCGCTGATGAAACCGTCGTTGTCCGGTCCGCTGCTGGCGTTCGCGGTCAAATTGCCGCCGCTCGAGTTATACATCCCCACCCAGGTCCGCAGACCGCTGTTGGGCGTGTCGGCCGAAATCGCCACCCGATCTCCCGCCTGGCCCGGAAAACTCCACCAATCCCCGTCGCTGGTCGGATCGATCGAACCAAGGCCGCGCTGGTCGGTCACGAACAGCCCGCGGCCCGCCGGATCCTCCACAAGGGTTAACGGTGTAGCGTTGGCCAGCGAATCGTTGTCTCGTCCTTCGTAGACAAAACCGTCCTCAACTGGGATCACCGTGATGGTTACCGTGGCGTTATCCAGGCCGCCGTCCCCATCATCTATGGTGTAGGTAAAACTATCCGAGCCGTGGTAATTGGGATCTGGAGTGTAGGTTACCGTGTTATCAGCATTGATCGTCGCAGTCCCGTTGGCCGGCTGGGTGACTGAATCCACGATAAGAACACCGCCGTCGTTATCATAATCGTTTGCCAGAACGTCGATGGGCAGCGGTACGTCTTCATCCGTAGATGCAGTATCCTCAATTGCCACGGGCGCGAGATTGATCCCATCCGGGATCTCTGGGGGCATCTCAGCTACGACCAGCTGGAGGCGGTCGCTCTGCTCCTCGATCTCAAAATAGTGATTGCCGCTGCTGAAACCCCAGGGAACGATTGTCTGGGAGAATGATCCGGAGAGCGATCCAAAGGTAAGGAAATCAAACGTCGTGCCAAGGGCGGGTTCAAAATTGTTTATAAGAACGACTCTGAGGGAACCATCAAGAATAGCCGCGCCGGCCACATTGATTTGGTCATAGCCGTTATCGGCCGGATTACCGGGTCCAGGAGTAAGACCTCCGATCTCAATCACCAGGGTTGCATCGGAATTCTGGGTGAATTCAGCCACATTCACTATGCCTGGTGAGTTACCCGGACTGTAGATATCTAAATTATGCAACACCAGAGAAAGGGTATAATAATCCGCCCATGATACACCGATTTCTTGAGGGCGCATCTCTCCCTCACGAGTCACGCTATAGTTCTGCTCATTGCGGATCTCATCAAATTCAATATTATATCGGTTACTTACATCACTGTTGGCTGTATCGGGATCATAGGCTGCACTGTCTTGCAATGCACCAATAGCTCCCTCTTTCGGGGGATCGGTAGCATCTCCAAAATAATCATAGACAGGTTTGGCCAACCGTGTATCTATAATTTCTAGGGGCTTGGTGGAAGCATCACCGGCACCGTCACAGGTTTCTAGACGAGTCCCGGCAACGGCATTAGAATCTTCCCGCACCCCTGCAGGCAAGTCGTCGATTCGACCCGTATGATCCCCGGCGTCTTCAGGGGTGTCGTCCATCAGGAGATTTCCGGTCAGCACCGCAAAAATGTCGTCAATGGACTGGGATGGATCGTAAGCAGGTTCGTCCTGGAGGGAATCTTCCTCGAAACAGAGATCGTCACCGAAAGCAACTTCATCGGTTTGGGGAAGCAAATCGTCACCGAAATCGAACTCGCAATCATCCTGCAGATCGCACGGTGCAACCAGTGCGGCCTCTGCCGAAAGCAGAATCCGCGGTTCCAGGCTCTCCAGTTCGAACCGATTTTCGTGTCCTGACCGTTTCAGAGTTTATGCCTCCTGTGTCAGGTGAATCGGCAAATAAAATCGCTCAACGATTTTATGAAACGCGACGATGTCGCTTGTAGAGTGAAAAATTACGAATAGTGGTTGTTTTTATAAAACTTTATTCTGCGAGAGTTTCTAATTTTATAAGGAAACGGGTTGTCGAAATGAAGGGGATGATGGCGCAGATAAACACACTCACTGTTGGGCCATGTAAGAATGGGTGTCTACCGCCTGCATCGTCCCCTCACCCAATATCCTCCTCGATATCGATATCGATTGCGATGCGTGCTTTCGGAAGACAGGGTCTCCGCTAAAGCCAGTTGCAAGAATTGTACAACACTTTTATAAAAATAAAATATTCATAAAATCAATTAGTTATAAAAATTTCAGGTAACAAGGTTATGAATTAAATTTCCCATTTCAGATAATTTATAGGCCATCGCTGCTGTATCGCGATCGGCTGAAACGTGTTCTCAAAACTGTGAAATTATAGGGGCTGTCATAAACATGTTCCGTTTGCAGAAATATGGAAACGATGACCGCAGAGTCGCAGAGGACGCAAAGGAACTGTATGTTCCCCAGAATCCCTGAGAGGGGGCTTCTGGGAAAGGGCCCCATCAACATATTGAAATTCTATACATTTTTACCAGACGATCGTTTTGCACTTCGCCCTCTCAGCGAAATGCAAAATCAATATCTACTCTGCGATCTTTGCGGTGATACGTTGATCGTAAAATGAATCTGAACGCAATTCTGGCAATCGAGATAGATAAAAATATACGTCAGCTGCAGGTTCGAGACTTCCAACCTTCGCAACTCCAGGGGCAGCGCAACATTCCAGTCTCACAGACTGTTGGATCAGATGCGACTCCCTGTCAAATCAGGCTTAAGTGGCTGTTTCTATCTCTATTTCAAGGCGGGAAAAAGTAAAGGCTAGTACTTTACTATTATTTTCCGGGGGGAGGTGTCAAGCTTTATCTTAATTAGATCCTTATATGTGATCTATGTCACAGAACAGGTTTTGGAATGGTGATTTCTTCAATTTGTATAAAGCGATTTTTGAGCTACCGGATGCAGATGCGGTCCGCCAGGATCTTGCCGTCGACAATCATCTGATCCCGTGCGCACAGATAAATACTTCGGGCGGGGTTGTTATCGATACCGGAAAGCACCCCGGTAGAGGTGATGTGCATGTCATCCCGGGATTTCAGGCAGATCCGGTCACCGGCGGCAACCAGACCGGAAACGGTCAGATCCCTGCGGGCATACCCGCAGACATCGTCGGCCGCCTGAACCGTGCCGTCGATCAGCACATTTCCGCAGCTGGTGAAATAGACGTCGTCTGCCGATGTCACCTTCCCTGAAATGACCATGTCCGATTTGCTGTAAAGATCGATGTCGTCTTCGGCGACGATCCTGGCCGTTTCGGCAATGGTCATCGCCCCTGAGGTTTTCATTTCAAGTTCATCGGAGGCGAATATCGATGCTGTCACGATAATCTCTTCGTCGGCCCGAAGATCGATGTCATCTTGTGCACTGATGTTACCATGGATAGTGAGCCCGGCTCCCGAGTCGATCCACACATCCGGGCTTTCCGTGTATCGCCGGCAGGACCGGGATTGCAGGGCCGCCTCCGCACCATTGCCGGCATTGACGGCGCCATGGAGCACGATGTCGCCATAGCGGGTCTTGATCTTTACATCCTCACCCGCCGTCAGTGAAGCCCCGGGGTGGGTCGAGGTCAGATCATATTTCGCATACAGGTCTATTTCTCCGCCGGCCTCCATGGCCGCGGAAATAAGAAGATCTTCGCCGGCGTAAACATCGATATCGTCTCCGGCGTCGATGGCGCCGTCATTAAGGACATCGCCATGACAGGAAGTAATCCGGACATCGTCTCCGGCAAAAACCGGAGCACCGATGCTCACGGTCCCTTTTGCATGGATCGAAATGTCACCGCCGGCTTCCGCCAACCCATCGATGATCATCCCCGTTCCGGCAGACAGCTTCAGATCGCTGCCGGCACTCAAGGCACTGTTGATGCCGGTGGCCAGTTCTCCGCAGGTCGTCAATGTGATGTGATCTTCGACGAGAATCGGGGCGTCGATGTATATGCCGTCGCGGGCCCAACCTTCGACATCATCCAGGGACGTTATAAATTCATAGATTTCCAGCCAACCGCCGGACCGGATCAGCACATCCGGTGAGCATGTCTGACCGTTGCCGGACTGGATGGGGCCCATCAGGACGATATCCCCGTAACGGGTCTCGAGCTCCACATCCACGCCGGCTGTCAGGGATGCCTCCGGGCCGATGATCATCAATTGTTCGGCATACAGATCCAGGTCACCTTCCGCGATCATCGCCGCGTGCACCGTGAGATTTCCGTCAGCCAAGATATCGATGTTGCCGGGTGACGTGACATCACCTCGAATCATTAAATCCCCATCATCCGAAGTGATTCGGATATCGCCGCCGCTCAGGACCGGTGCTCCGATGGTCAGACGGTGCTTAGCCCAGAGGGTCACATGGTCACCGGCGCTCAACGGTGCGTTGGACGTAGTGGTCAGATCACCGCAGGTGCGGATCTCGATCTCGTCCACGGCGATGACGGCATCGGTGATCAGGATGCCGTCATCGGCCCGGATCTCCACATCGTCCAGGGAAGTAATCGGGGCCAAGATGCCGAGCCAGCCGCCCGAATCGATCAGGACATCCGGAGAACAGGTCTGGCCGTTACCGGAGTGTACCGCGCCCAAGAGTTCAATATCCCCGTATCGGGTTTCGATCTCAACATCCACTCCGGCGGTGAGCGTCGCCTGCGCATCTGTCGACATCAGCTCATAGGTGGCATACAGATCCAGGTCTCCGCCGGCTGCTACGGCGGCTGAGATCACCAGAGCGTCGCCCGAATGAATGTCGATGTCATCCAGCGCATAAACGGGTTCTTCGATAAAAAGGAAGCCATCTTCCGTTCCGATGCGGACATCGTCCCCGGAAATCACCTCAGCGGAGAGAATAATGGATCCCGCAGCATACAGGTCAATGTCTCCGGCGGTTTCCAGCGGCGCATTGCAGGTCGTCTCCACATCGCCGCAGGTCCGGATCTCGATGTCATCCTCTGCGGTAATCGGCGCGTCGATGAATATCCCGTCATCCGCCCGGATCTTTACGTCGTCCAGGGAAGTGATATCGGCATAAACACCGAGCCGGCCGCCCGAATCGATCAGAACATCCGGCGAGCAAGTGTGCCCGTTGCCGGAGGTGACGGCACCCCAGATTTCGATGTCACCCCACCGGGTCTCGAGTTCTACATCCACTCCGGCGGTGAACGTCGCCTCTTCGTGTGTCGACACCAGATCATACTTTGCATAGAGATCCAGGTCGCTTCCGGCTTCCAGAGGGCCGCTGATAAAGAGGCTTTCGCCGGCGCGAATGTCGATCCGGTCTCCCGCCAGGACCGGGCCGTTGATCAGAACATTCGATCTCTCCGATGTGATCCGGACGTCGTCTCCGGCAGTAATTTCGGCGTCGATATTGATGAACTGCTTGGCGAAGAGCTCCACATCGTCTCCGGCGGTTAAAGAACCGTTTTCCGTGGTGATGATCGCACCGCAAGTTCGGATCTCGATGTCATCCTCTGCGGTAATCGGCGCATCGACAACGACACCATCGTCTGCCCGGATATCCACATCATCCTGGGAGGCGATCGCACCGTGGATGAAAACTTCGGCTTCGGAATCGATCCTCACATCCGGGCTCGTCTTGTTCCACCAGCAGCGTTTTTTCGTTTTCGACGCAGCAGAATCGAAACCGGCAGCCACACTTCCGAAGATGTACACGTTACCATCGGCGCTGATGTCAATGTCGTCTCCGGAAGTAATTTGACCAAAGTCTCCCGAATAACGTTCTCCGGCCAGGTAGACATCGCCTTTGGCCTTAAGTTCGAGGTCCCCTTTGTCGGGGCCAGTCGTAAGATGATCCACGAAGATATCGCCGCACTTGGACCTGAGCGCAATATCGTGACCGTTGCTGTTGAGATGGGCGACGTGGATATCGCCGGTGGCTGAAACATACACACTATTTTCCAGATGGACGAAGAGTTCCACATCCCCTTTGACGCCATGGAGACGCAACGCCCGTCCGCGGTCGAATTCATACAGTGCGGTTTTCTTCGACCACTTGTGGATCCGTTTGAAGAGTCGATCCATTCCCCTGTCGATCTTTCCGTCAGCGCAAAGAATGCCCATGGCTCCGTGGAGATCCATTTCGGGATCTGATTGGTCTACTTCCAGAATATGTCCGGCGGAGGTGAGCGACACCTGGCAATGCTCGGATCCCACCCCGACGTGGTCCACCAGGATATCACCGCTCAGGGTCATGAGTCCGACGTTGTTGCCCTTCTTATCCGCCAGGCATTCCACATGGGTGGCCGTCAGTTCGCCTCGGGCAATCACGTGGATTGGTCCTTCGGTATTGGTCACATCGCGGAGGACAATGGCATCGGATTCGTGGATTTCGATCTTTCCTGCGATCGCAACATGCGCATCGACCACCGCGACCTTAGTGTGGAGGAAGATGCCGGAATCCGCGAACACCTCCATCAGATGGGTGGTTATCGGGTCCTTTCCAGTCATGTACAATTCTTTGGCTGCCTCGAGCCGGATGTGCCCGGCAGTTTCGCCGGTACTGACGGGCCCGCTGATCAGGACATCGCCGCCGGCTTTAATCACAATCTCCCCTTCAGGTGCATCCACCGATACCAGTTCGATGTCGTCTACCTCATTCAGGTAAATGGTGCTGCCGGTTACTTCCGCGACCAGGGTATCGACATCGGTCTCCAGATCCTGGCCTGCTCCCGGTCCGCCGATGCTCACCCCGGCCGTGAGATAGGCTGTTGAAGCGACCAGGTCGATGGCGTCATCTTCTGGATCCTCATATATCGATCCGGCAGCCGTCAGGCGGACGGTTCCGTCATCGGCCCCAGCATCCAGGTACCCGAGGACAATATCTCCGCCGGTCGATTCCAGTGAAATGTCACCCGCACCGGATTGCACTTGGACAACTGTAATTGTCCCTGTCGATGTGAATTTCACGGTGCCGGAGGCGAAAACGATCAACGAGACATCGCCGACAACACCGTATACCACATCGCCGCCGGAGGAGCCTTGTAGGTTGATATCCAGTTCGAGGTTCAGTTCCGGCTCCGTCTTACTGCCGAACTCTCCTGCAGCAATTATGAGTGCATGGTTACCGGTCACATCCACATCCGGGTCCGTCGAGGCGACCTCGCGAATGTCACCGGCGGAGACTATCGAGATTCCGGCATATGCTTTTCCTACAGTTATTGAATCGATCAATACATCGCCGTTCGTAGTCGTCAGGTTAATGTCGTTGCCTTCGAGATCTGTCAATGATTCAACGTAGAGCGCCGTTATGGTGCCTCCGGCGGTGACCGATATCGCCCCGTCAAACATGCGGACGAAGAACAGTGCGATGCCATCCGTTTCGGTGACGATCGCATCCCCGCTCCCTTCAACAACAAGGTTCAGGGACCCAACGTCTGTGGTCAACTCGATGCCGTCGGTTTCGGTAACCGTCAGCGCTCCCGGGGTGGCAGCGGTGAGCTGATTTACCGAAGTGTTGAGTACCATGGCGCCGTCGGCCCTGGCTGTATGCCTGTCAGCGACCAGCCTTCCGAGCGGATCAGAGAAAATCTCACCACGGGCCTCGAGGGTTAGCTCATTGGCGGACACTGTGCCGGTTACCGTGATGTTGTCCGCGAAGACCGTCATGGTGCCGTTGAACAGCTCGGCGGTTGCCAAGGTAAGATCATCCTTCTCTTCGACAATGGCATCCCCGCTTTCTTCGATCGTAAGGGACAGTGAGGCGACATCTGTAACCATTTTAACCGAGTCGGCTTCGGTAACCGTGAATTCACCCTGGTTCGACGCTTCAAGACTGTTTACCGTGGTGGTGAGCATCAGATCGCCGGTCGCCGTGGCCGTCAATTCATCGGCAGTAACCGTGGCAGTAATCGCGCCCCCGGCGTTCAAGTCGACATCGCCGTTGGATCCTGCATCGACCACACCGCCCTGGATGTCTTCAGTAGCGGTCAGAGTTATATCGTTGGTATCGGCATCCTCCATCGATTCGATCAGCACCGCGGTGATGCTCCCGTCGGCCGTCACCGTTATTGATCCGTTGGCGGTCCGAAGGCTGGCAAGTTCAATGTCATCGGTTTCTGTAATGATGATATCACCGGCCAGACGCGATTCACCCTGCAGAGATGAAACCGTAGTTTCAATATCTAGTTTCCCTGCTCCACCAATCTCATCTTGGACTGTCAGAAGTAACAGATCAGCCACAAAATCAACTTCTAGGTCACCTGATTCAATCTCATTGACCGCATCGGCAGAGGTCACGCTAATCGTGTCACCCTCGGCAATGACGCTGCCGATATACATATTTCCTGAAGTCACTGTCCTTATGTCTACATTCTGGGCATTGCCGCCGGCGGTCACTTTTTCAACGGTCAGATCCCCTTCGGTAACCTCGATGAAGATCGCACCGTCACCGGTCTCAGCCTCGCCGACGGTCAGATCCCCGCCGCCGGCCTGGCTGAACCCGATGTTGCCCGTTCCGGTTGTTAGGGATGTCACGGTCACCAAAGAGGCCAGGGTGTTTTCAAGATCGATATCTCCATTGGTGGTATCCGCAGCGATGCGCGCGGCTGCCGTCTCTATGGTCTCAGCCTGACCGATTCCTGAGACTGCATCGATATCAAGGACTGCCGCCGTCAGCTCAGATTGGGCATCGTCACCGCTCTCCTCGATCGCACCAGCCGAGGTCACGGTAATCGTGTCATCCTCGGCAATGACGCTGCCGATAGATATATCTCCTGAAGTAATTGTCATAAGGGTGACATCCCTATTCGTGCCGCCAGCGGTCACCTCTTCAGTGATCAGGTTCGCCTCTGTCACCTCTACGAAAATCGAACCGTCACCGGTCTCGGCTTTGCTGACCGTTAGATCCCCGCCGCCTACCTGGCTGAACCCGATGTCGCCTGTTCCGGTCGTCAGGGACGTCACAGTCACCGCAGCGGCCAGGGTATTATCGAGATCGATATCGCCATCGGTGGTATCCGCTGCGATGCCACCGGCTGCTGTCTCGATGCCGGCTACTGCACCGATGCCGGTCGCTGCATCGATATCAAGCACGGCCGCTGTCAGATCCGCTTGTGGATCGTCACCACTTTCTTCAACCGCGCCGGCCGAGGTCACGGTAATCGTGTCGCCCTCGGCAATGACGCTGCCGATAGATATATCGCCTGAAGTAATTGTCTTAAGGGTTACATTCTTATTGGTGCCACCGGTGGTCACCTTTTCTGCGGTCAGGTTCGCATCTGTCACATCGAAGCTGATCGCACCGTCACCGGTCTCGGCCTTGTTTACCGTCAGGGCACCGCCTCCGGCCTGGCTGAACTGGATGCCCCCTGTATCCGTTGTCAGCGAGGTAACGGTCACCAGAGAGGTCAGGGTGTTTTCAAGATCGATATCTACGGTGGTGGTATCCGCAGCGATGCCCGGGGCTGCCGTCTCGATGCGGGCTACTGCACCGATACCGGTCACCGCATCGATGTCAAGCACGGCCGCCGTCAGGTCCGCATCTGCATCGTCACCGCTCTCTTCCACCGCACCGGCAGAGGCTACCGCAATCGTGTCACCCTTGGCGGTGACGCTGCCGATATAAATATCTCCAGAAGTAATTGTCCGGAGGGTTACATTCTGGTCATCGCCGCCGGCGGTCACCTTTTCAGCGGCCAGGTTTCCTTCGGCTGTTACCGTTATCGATCCGCTGGCAACCTGCACATTATCCAGGGAGATGGCGTTGGTTTCGGTGACGGTAACTTTGCCGGCACCCGTGATCTCTGCATCCAAGCTTGCTACCGTGGTGGTCAACGTCATGGTTGTAGCCGACCCGACTGTCAGCACATCGGCAGCAACCGTCGTCGCGAGCGCCCCGGCCGAGGTCAAGGTGACATCGCCGTCCGATCCGGCGTTAATCGTGCCACCCTGGATATCATCGGTCAAAGCGGTCAGGGTGATATCGTTTGTATCCGAATCGGTCTGTGATTCAACTAGCACTGCGGTGATCTTTCCGCCGGCCGTTACTGTAATCGACCCGTCGGCAGCCTGAACATTATCCAAAGAGATGCCATCGGTTTCGGTGATGGTGATATCCCCAACAGCGGTGGTGGTCGCATAAAGGGTGTCAATTGCGGTCTTGAGGTCGACGTTTCCACCGGCCGTCACCGTCAGATCCGATGCCGTGATCGGCCCGATGCCAAGGATACCGCCGTCCGAAGTCAGTTCCGCCGCCCTTGTGGACCCGGCGTTCAGAGTTTCAATCCGAAGCTCGCCGCTCTCACCGTTGACAATCACTTCAAAGTTGACAGGGCCGCCGTCCGGGCCGGTATCGAACTGCTTGATGTCGGCGGTATCATCACCGCCGCCGGCGTTGACCGTCAGCGACCCGGTTGGGTTCCGGAAGTCGACAGACTCGCTCGTCCCGGCGCTCCACATACTGGAGTAATTATCGTTGGGCATCGCGTCATCGTCGATGAAGATATCATCATCAGCACCGCTGAAAGTAAACACGCGGTTCGTCGCATCCATTTCGTCGAGGATAGGCTCGAGACCCGTGTAGGTGATGGCAGAGCCATCAAGGTCTATCGCGCCGGATCCGGCTCCGGTAAAGGTGTGAGTGATCTGGTTGGCGGATCCGCCGGTGACGACCATTGTGTCAAAATCACTGGGGCCGTCGCCAATGAACTCGATACCGTCGGCCGGTATCGGATTTCCATTGCTCAGATCGATGATCAGAGTGTCATTGTCGCTTGATCCGTTTATCGTCAACGGGAGTGCTCCGGCCAAGGGAGAGGAGAAAACCACCGTACCGTTCAGCAATGCTTCGATGGAGCTGCCGTTTACACGGAGCCGGTAGGTATCCGCAACACCGTTGTCTGCCTGGGGACCGGCGTCCATGTTCTCGTCATCAAAGACCGTTATCATGACCGTCCGGGTGTCCGTCAGGGCCGGGCTGCCGGCATCGTCCACCCGCACGGTCAGGCGGTAGGTCCACGGCCCCTGCTCTTCCGATGGCGCCCAGGAGAATTCGCCTGTCGCAGAATCGATAGTGGCGCCGCCCGGGACATCCCCCACCAGGCTGAAGTTGAGGGTGTCCGCCGGCATATTTAGATCCGGGTCGTCGGCAACGGCCGTAAAGGTTAGCGTTTCACCCTCGGTAACCGCCTGATCAGGTATCGGCAAGAGCTGCGGCGGGTCGTTTACGGGCGTGACGGTGATGTTCACCGTGCCCACGTTGCTGTCCCCGATGCCGTCATTGACGGTGTACGTAAAGCTGTCTCCACCGTTGAAGTTCGGATCCGGCGTGTAAGTCAATTCACCGCTATCGGTGATAACCAGGGTCCCGTGACCGGGCCCGCTGACAAGGCTCACCGACAGAGGATCGTTGTCCGGATCGAGACCGACCCTCACACCGGCCAACGGTTCGTCTTCCGGGGTCGTCACATCCAGGTCGTTTGCCACCGGCAGGTTGTTGGCATACGTGGCAAACTGGCCCAATAGCACCGGATCCTGTCGCATTGCCTCCACGGCGGACCGGATTTCCTTGGAAAAGATGCTCTTGAACCGTTCCAGCGCCGCCGGATTTCCAATCAGTTCCAGTATATCCTTTACATCTTCCGGCTGTTGAACGGCATCGGAAACCAGGCTGATCACGGTGGCCAGTTCCACGTCCGGATCATCGATCAAAACCTTGATGGCTGCCGCCATCCCGCGGATGGCCTGCTTCGTGATCGGACTACCGGTCAGCAGGATTTCAAATTCAGCTTTTTCGGTCTCATTGACCTTGCCGTCTTTGTCGGTGTCCATCATGGTGAACACGGCGCTGGTAATGTTGCTCAGTTTCAGTTCGGATTTATCCAGATACGAAAGCACGTCGGAGACACCGGAAAGATCATCGAGTTCAGCGATTTTCGGCAGAAGGGACATCAGCTTGATACCCTCGCCTGACTTCAGAGCCTTGAGAATCAGACGGGCATCAGCCGGAAGCTGGTCCGGACGGAACGTCAGGGTGAATTCCCCGGACAGATTTGTCTCTGCCGGACCGCCCGCTAATTCTCCGTTGACAAGCGCCACGACGATCGCATCGGCGATGGGGCCGTCGGTGGCCACACCCGTCAATTCGATCACCCGGTGAACGGTGATCGTCACGGTCGCGGGAGCCGATACGGCGTCACCGTCGCCGGCCGTGTAGGTGAAGGTGTCGACGCCGACAAATTCCGGATCAGGGGTGTAGGAGAACGAGCCATCGTCGTTGAGCACCAGGCTGCCATTGGCGGGATGACTGGCAACCGCTGCGGTCAGGACGTCCTGATCGATGTCGGCGTCGTTCTTCAGCAGGCCGTCTTCCGGCCATACGGTCAGTGTGCCGTTCTCATCGACCTCATAGGTATCATCCGCCGCACCGGCGCATCGTTGACGCCGGTAATCGTGACGATGACAGTAGCGGTGGCGACGCCGCCGTCTCCGTCATCGATGGTATAGTCAAAACGGTCCGTCGCGGTCTGACCGTCTGCCAGGAACTCGAACTGGCCATTGGGATCGTAGGTCAACGTACCGCTGTTCAACACCGCCAGGCCGATAGTTTCCGAGATATCCAGGCCGGTGACGCTCAGAACGTCGCCGCCGGGATCGACATCGTTGGAAAGGGCCAGCACGGTCGCATCGAGCGCCGTATCTTCGTCCGTGCTCGCCTCATCATTTTTAGCTGCCGGCGCCGCGTTGGCTACGGAAATCGTCAGTGTTTTCTCGTCGTAGGACGACATGCGGTCGGTTACCCGCACCGTCACGGGAACCGCTCCCGGCCCCGGCACCCCGGCCAGCGTCCAGGCGAAAACGCCGGTGAACGGATCGATGGCGGCACCCGCCGGGGCTGCCCCACCCAGGCTGAAGCCAAGCGCGTCATTGGGCATGTCCGGATCGCTTGCCTGTGCCGTAAACGTCAGGGTGTCCCCCTCAACCACACTCTGATCATCGATTGCTTCCAGGACCGGCGCATCGTTGACCGGAAGGACCGTGATGGAATAAGTAGTGCGGGCACTTTCGCGGACGCCGTCGCTGAAAACGAAGTCGAAGCTGTCCTCGCCGTAGAAGTCCGGGTCGGGCGCATAAGTGAACACGCCCGGGGTATCGCTGGTCAATACCCCGTGCAACGGATCGCTGACCGGCACCATTGTAATGGGATCACCATCCGGGTCGACCGCGATCGAAGTGACGTTGCCAGCCGTGTCCACCCCTGTCAGACCCAGGGTTACGGGTTGATCCTCGTCGGTTGCCGTCCAGCCCGGGATCAAGACGGTGGGTGGACCGTTGGCCCAAGTCTCGTATTGGTCCGCCAGTGTCGAGTCGTTCCGCATGGCCTGCGCGGCCTCCTGGACCTTACCGGGAAGGAGCCCCTCGACCCATCCGATCAACTGATTAGCGATATTCAGAACCGAATCGAGATCACCCGGCGTCACCCCCTCCAGCAACCCGCCGGCAAGCTCCAGGATGTCATCGGGCAACGGGCCCTGCCACGACACAGCCTGGGTGATCGCCCCGATCACGGCATTCAATTGCGAGGGATCATCCGTGAACACCTTGACGACGGCGGCCGCGCTCCGAATCGCCTCTGTCACAGCCGCCGGATGCGCATCAAGGAGTTCCAGGACGGTACCCAGCTCCACCGGATCGATGGTGCCGTCCTGATTTTCATCGATCAGGAGGAACGCCACGCTGGTGATATTGCTCACGATCAGTTCCGGGATCTGCTGATGCGAAATCACGGAGTCGGCGTCTTCCGGCAGATTGAGCTCGGCGACGGCCGGCAGAAAGGATAGCAGACGAATCATCTCGACCGGGATCTGGTCATCTGCCGGTTTTAGGGCTTCGATCACCAGCCGGGAATCGGGTGTCAGCTGGTCCCGGGGAATGGTGAGGGTGAATTGACCGGATGTATCCGTCGTCGCCACGCTACCGATCACCACCCCGTCGAGCAGCGCGTGGACCTCGGCTCCCGCAACGGGCTGATCATGAACGATACCCGTCACCGTCACTTTCGGCGCACCACCGACCCCCGTCACCTCCACCGATGCCGTGGCCCCTTCCACGGTGACATTCCCGTCATTAACAGGATAGGTGACATAATAGGTAAATCTGTCGAAAGCGCTTTGGCCTGAATTCAGGTGATCGAACTTACCCTTCGGGTCGTAGGTGTAGCCGTCGGTGGGATTGCCGGTTACCTGGCCCACCGTCCCGCTGGTGTCTATCTGGGCCACGTTGAGGAGACCGGTATCATTAGGCAGTTCGTCGTCATTGTCCAGCAGGTCGGCCGAGGATATGGACAGAGAGGTATTCTCATCGGTGGAAAACAGATCATCGTTAAGTCCGATGATCGTCATACCTGGATCTGTTTCGAGATCCGAAAGGTCCGGATTTGCCGGCCACACATAGTAGAAGCAGACCCTGGCAGAAAGATCGACGTCCGCGGTGTCAGGATTGTCAGCATCCTGGATGGAACCGTCGGGCGTTCTCAGATGGATGAAGCCATTTGCCGTGCCGGTCTCGATACGACCAACGGAAATATCCCCCTTTTCCGTCCGGAGCGTGATTCCGATGCCCGGTGTATCACCGCCGCCGTTTATCAGTCGCGCATCAATGGTTCCGTCGGAACCGCTGGAGAGCACGTCCAGCGTTATGGAGCCATCGGCCGTGGTAATGTGTTCCACAACCACGGCATCCAGCTGGGTGATCGTCACGTTCCCGGCGCCCGTCACCTCGGCTTCTTGAATCTTATCCACCTCGGTGTTGATCTGAATCCGGGAGCCTGCAGTGGCATCGAGAGACACCGCTTTCACCGGAAAGCTTTCATAGTACGGCCGGGTCTCGCTCGTGTATCGGAAATTGAAGTGTCTTCTCGGGTCGCGCACGTCCCCCGATGTCATATGCTCGTAGGCGTAGTGTTGGCGGCTCTCGAAGTCGTCCACCCGGACGTAGTGCCCGCCCGGATCGGTCCCGCCGGGTACGTGTTGCGGCGCGTTGTCGTTGATTGTTTCGTGATCGGCAGTGTAAAGACCCGTATCTGGATTCTCGGTCCAGAACAGATCGTAAGTCGCCACATCATTGTCGTCGCCGGGATATTCGTTCCACGCCGCTTTCGCGTGGTAGACATGTCCCTGGTACTGCCAGTGATGGCCCACCACCACCTGGTCCCATCCCCCCGGAGCCGATGTCTTCTGGTAGAACGCATTTCCACCCGGCTGCCCGGAATCGGTCATCGTCCACAGGGAATTGCCGCTGTCGGCCCCCCAGGCAACCCGGTCGAACTCCTTGGTGTAGCGGGGCTTGGGCGAGGTGTCGTGCACATAGGCCGGGCTGTAAGCTTTCCACCAAGCCATGGGATCCACATCCGTGTCGGTGGTGTACCTCCCCTGGACCCAGTCAACAGCCCGGTAGGCGTTGTTTTCAAGCCACTGCACAAAACCCTGGCGAGGATAGGATGGGTAAGCCTCATTATCGTAGTACATCCAGATTCCATTTATATAATCCCGGTAGGCGCCGGGCTTTTCGGACTGGTCGTAGGGGTCGCCGCTGTAATGATCGTAGTAAGGACCATAAACGTCTTTGGCCTGATAAATACTGTATTTCACATCACATTTTATTTCCGCAGATTCAGCGAGAAACGGAAATAACGGGACGACACCTTTGGAAACGGGTTTCCAGGCTTCCGTGTATCGCTGACCAAATATGTTTCTCCACCAGCCCCGGTAATAAAACCTCACATCGTCGACCCGTTTTTGCTCAGACGGGCTGTAATAATCCCACCTCCCGATGTAAGGCGCCTCGTCGTAGGCTTTTTGGCAGGCTGCCGGCCAGGTCCATAAATTTCCGCCGTACACCTTGGTTCCCCACGTGTCTCTTCCCGTATCTACCAATTTATAACCCAGGTAATCGCGGGTGTCGCCAAGGTATTCGCGGAATTCCCCGATCTTCTCCGCAATCCGTTGCTGCAGCTGCTCGGCATCGACAAGGATGTGGTCATCCAGCCCCGGATTCGCCTCGTAGCCCGTAATGTTGTGAGACTTGTCCAGCAGGGCATGGTTAAGGTCCGTCAGGCTTCCGGTTTGCAAAAGGGCGTCCAGGTCGTCGGCGGCCGAGACCTTCACCTGGATCGACTGGCCATGGGCATCCTGCACGGACTGCCAGTAATAGGGGACTTCCACCCACAGGCCGGAGACGAGCTCTACGGTCTCAAATGCCGCCGGCTGGGTCCAACCGGGTGTTTCGGAGTAATGGTAGTCGGCCCCGGGGGCGAGCATGTCCACAAAGCGTGTGTCGGACACAACCTCCAAGCCGTACCAGGGCACCCAGTCGCCACCCGCCGGTTTGGCCACCCCCTGCTGGAGCAGGTTGTTAAACTCATAGGCCGGCCCCGCTGTCACCTGCTTCCGGCTGTCGCGATAGGCCTGGGTGAAGGCTTTGTAATCTGCATAGCCGCCGTTATCGCTGTTGGCGCCTGCTGCGCCCTGCCACGTGGCATCACTCCAGGTGGTGTTCCACCAGCCGATCTGGTGCAGTTTCACGTTTGTGGTACGCCCCGTATCGCCGATGTCTTCATAGGTGACGGCATCCGCATCTACGGAGACGGATCTCCGGATATCGTCCAGGGCGCCCAACTGAATCTTGACATAGAAGTCCGGCCTCTCGGTGGGCGGCAGCTGATCAATGTTGTCACCCAAAACCTGGGACGCCGGGTAATACTCCCATTGGGTCGAGCTGCTCCAGGCCGGAACATACGGGTACCCGCCCGGGGTTCCGTTCCTGTCAATGACGATGCGGCCGCTGCCCGGCCGGTAGGTCACCTGATAGAGCTTCTTCAGGGGAACCTTGCTGTCGAGAATCCGGGCGGTTTCCGCAACCTGGCTGACGGCATACCCAGACAGGTCATTTTGGAAGGCCTGGGTCAACCCAATGTATTTAGCTAAAATGTCGCCGTCGACGGAGATATAGCCCAGGGAAAGCAGATCATTCCAGATGGCATCGGCATCAGGCGCCAGCGTGGCGAAATCGGTTAGGGCCACCTTGCCGTAGGGCACTCCTAAATCACCGGGGTGGAGGTGGTCATTGCTGTAAGGCACCAAAAGCGGCTGACCGGGATCACTGGCCTCGTATTCTTTTTCGGAACCCGGGTCGTACCACCCGATCTGATCGACGTCGATGTCAAAGACGGTATACTCGGTTCCTGCCTTGGCCCCGGATTCGGACTCGTTGGATTTACCGGAACCGGTCGCCAGGGTCATGTCCATATATATTTCGACAGCGGCATCAAGCTCGACATTGGCGCCCGCCTCCACACCACCCGTGGGGGAAATCCTGATGTTTTCCCCGGTGAGCTCGATGTTCGAAGCTGCAATCACGTCACCGGTGATTATAATATCATGGGCGGAAGCGGACAGCGTGACGCTCTGGCTCTTGCTGTGGACGTGATCTGCGATGATGTCTCCAACTGCCGAGAGGGTGATCGCACCGCTGATGCTCTCGAGTGATTCAACATCAACATCATCCGATTCCGAAACGGTAATCTGCCCGTCGGCCGTTACGATCAGTGAATCGACCGCCGTATCGAGATCTACGTTGCCGCCGGCGGTCACATCCAGGCTCTCGGCGGTAATCGATCCGGATGTGCCGGTGTCTTTGAGGATGTTCTGATTGGAGGACAATGCCACGATATCGGCGGAGATGGTTGTCACGTCAGTCATGTTATCCGCGGTCAGCCGGACCTCGCCGGATGGTATCGCCACCTCCGGCACGGTGAGCGTGCCGCCGGCATTCACCGAAAGCTTCTGCAGATCGGTGCTGGTGATATCCACGGATAACGGGTAGGCCCCCACCTCGAGATTCAGGGATTCGAAGTCCGAGTAAACGATGTCGTTCCCGTTGCCGAGGTTTTGGATAAGACCCTGTGTCAGGGTGCCGCTGCCGCCTGTATGGCCGGTGTCATCCACATCCAAAACGTCAAAGCCGGTTACCCCTTCGCCGTGGACATTGAGCGGCGCGTTGATGCCAGTCAACGTGCCGTTGTCATTGGAGGGTGTCGTTCCGACAAGGGCTCCGCTGCCCACGAGCACCAGATTGTCACCGTCTCCGCAGTAAACGGTCGTTTCGACATCGATGGCCCGCACGGCAATCTGGTCGTCGCCGCTGCCGGTGTCGACATCGACGTGTTCCACCCCCTGGAAGCCGACGTGTATGGACGAGGTGCCGGTTGCCGTGATCGTGCTATTGGTGCTGGTGTCCAGGTCCAGCCAGTCCGACTGGCCGGTGCAAGTCACCACCAGCCGGTCATCGCCGGTGCCGCTGTCCACGATTCGTATCTGGCCGCCATTGCCCGGCGTCACGGCTACCAGGTAATGCTCGTCAAAATTGCCGTTGTTGTCCGCGCTGTCGAGATCGGCGATCCCGGCCCATGGGGAGACACTGAAAATGGTGCTTCCCACCTGGATGCTGCCGTCCGCATCATTGACCACGAAGGTGTTGTTGCCGGTTCCGCCGGTGAGCACCGCCTTCTCGAAGAAACCATTGAGGGTATCCACCGCTGCCCCGGCAGCAAACCGATCACCTGTGTCCGTGAGTTTCTGAGAGGGGGCGGTGCCTGTCGCAAACGGCGTCTGCCCGGCGTCCTTGAGGAGAGTTCCCACCACCAGAAGGTTGCCGAACAGGCCGATATCCGCATCGACGCTTTCCTTCAGGGTATCGATGTCGACCGGGTTACCGGCGCTTGCCTCGAAGAAATTGTCGTCGCCCTCACCGCCGGTCATGGTGTCACTGCCCGGGCCGCCGTCGATCATGTCGTCAAAGGGAGACCCGATGATGTCGTCGTCGCCGTCACCGCCCATAAGCTTCAGCGCGATCAGATCCGGGTAGGTTACGTTGTCCTGCGTATCCGGATCTTCCAGACCCGTGGCATCGATCGTATCATGGCCGCCCAGGGTGTCGATGATCAGGACATCACCGTCTGAGCGCCGGCAGTCGGTCAGCAGGATGTCGACCACCGCTGTGTCGGCGGCGTCTGTGATGGCAATGCCCGCATCCTGCATGCTGCCGCCGCTCTCGTTTCTTCCGTCCAGGATAACGGTGTCATCCCCGCCGGTCCCCCGGACAGTCACCTCATCGGCCCCGGCCAGGGTGTCCACGATCAGGTTTTCAATCCCAGCGGCTTCGATGGAACCCCATTCGGAGCCGTTGCTCATTCTGGCAAACTTGAAGGCCTGGGCCTGAAGCGTCGAGATCACCAGGTCATCGTCAGAGGCGGTGACCGTGATCACCAGTTCATCCTGTCCCGCGCCGCCCTGAACGTTGTTGAGCACCAGTTGGGCCGCCTGCCACTCGATCCGGTCGTCTCCCGCACCGCCATCAATGGTGTCCACACCGCCACGGCCGTCGATCGTGTCATCATCGTCACCGCCGTCGATCACGTCCGCCGCCGAACCGCCAAAAATCTGGTCGTCTCCTGCGCCGCCGTTGAGGGTGTCCGCGCCGCCGCGGCCGTCGATCGTGTCATCACCGTCACCGCCGTCAATCACATCCGCCGCCGAACCGCCAAAGATCCGGTCGTCTCCTATGCCGCCATCGATGCTGTCCGCGCCGCCGCGGCCGTCGATCGTGTCATCACCGTCACCGCCGTCGATCACGTCCGCCGCCGGACCGCCAAAGATCTGGTCGTCTCCTGCGCCGCCATTGAGGGTGTCCGCGCCGCCGCGGCCGTCGATCGCGTCATCATCGTCACCGCCGTCGATCACATCCGCCGCCGACCCGCCAAAGATCTGGTCGTATCCTATGCCGCCGTTGAGGGTGTCCTCACCGCCGCGGCCGTCGATCGTGTCGTCACCGTCACCGCCGTCGATCGCGTCCGCCGCCGAACCACCACGGAGTTGGTCATTGCCGATGCCGCCGTTGATTGTTGCCGACCCACTGCCGTTGTGGGTGATCTCGTCGTGGCCGCCCCCCCTTTGTAGTCCGCGGTACCGGCGTTTCCGGTGGCCTCCAGGTAATCGTCGTCGTCGCCCCCATAAAGGTCGGCGTGTCCTCTGCCCCGGTGAGACAGGATGTCGTCGCCGCCGTCGCCGTGAAGTTCCACCGGCACCAGGACGCCGTCGCCGACGATGATCTCATCGTCGCCGTCACCGGCATGAGCGACGATCTTTGTCACCTGGTGGTAGGTCTTCTGTTCCCCGCGGAACCCCACCCGCACCGACTCACTGTTGGCATCGCCGCCCACGTGCTCGATGGTGAACGTTTCATCGGTTTCCGCCTCGGCGATGCCGCGGACGCTGCTGCGGTTTCCCATGTTGAGATGAAGGTCACCGCCCGACCATGTGCTCCAAGCCGCCGGATTGGTTCCCTTGTTCCCCGCCAGGTAAGTGACGGGCGGCGGGGTATAGGTCGGCACGGCCTGGTACTTGGGCAGATTAATATAGCCCAGGGTAACGGGCGGCAGGCTCTTGGTTCTCGTTTTCCACGTGAACCATTCCAAATATCGTTCCGTGTAGGTGACCGTAAACTTGACCGGAATACTGCCCTGCCCCTCTCCGTCGATGCTCACGATCACACCGAACGAGCCGAGGGGAATATAGGCAACCGTTACCCCCGCCGCTCCCCTGGCAGTGAGTTCGATCCGGAATTCATCTTTCTTATTCTGATCCAGCCGCATCCGGAAATCGGCGCTCCAGTTGGGGCCGGTCCCGAGAATGGTGAGATTCTGTTGCAGGCTGAAGGCGACATCAAAATGCCCCTTTGAGTTGAGCCAGCCTTTTACGCTGGTTGCGAGGCCGAAGATGTTGGCACCGGCCTTGAAAGCAAAGATCCATTCACCGGCAGCCAGGGGTTGGGTGGTTTGCGTCTGATCGTAACCCACCGTGACGTCCCGATCCCCGCCGACCCGGATGGTGAATCCGGCGGTGAAGCGGAGTATTTTAAGGATGCTGATGTCGCCGTTGAGCGCCAGCCCGAATGATCCTTTGTCGAGAGTCGTGCCGGAAAGATACCGCGACGTATGGCAGGTATTGATCTGAAGCGTTCCGCCGGCACTGATCTCCACCACGCTGAAAATGTTCGCCTTCAGGGTCACGCCCAGGACCAGGGCCACCCCGGGATGGCTGTCGACGTATATGGCGCCGCCACCCTTTACCGCCACATTAAAGGCCTTGAGGTCCAGGGTCAGGTCGGTCTCGAGAACGAATTGGCCCTGCCGCAGATCGATGGATATGGATCCGGAACCGGTGGCAAAGCCGACAAACGTGACCTCGGCAGACATTTTCACCCGGAATCCGGGAGCAATGTTGTTCCAGGTGTTTGATGTGGTATTCAGCTCGAGCTGTCCTTGTACCTTAGTAAACTCCAGGCCGATCTGCTCGCCGAAATCAGCGAACAGGCTGATCGTGATCCCTGCCACCAGTCCTGTAGTGTCGATACGCATGGCGCCGGAAAAATACAGGCTCCCGATGGTGTCCAGGTTCAGCTCTCCGTTGGCCTGGACTGTTATCTGGATGGGGTCTCCTGTGAAGGTGAACGTGAAGCTGCCCTTCATGTCGACGAGATGGCCGACCTTGAGATTTCCCTCGAGAATCAGACGCAGGTCGAAACCCGCACCGAGGCTCACTGGACCAACAACGATACCGTTCGAATCCGTGGCGATCTGGTTGGCCTCGGCGTGATGTGATGGAAACTGGGAGGGGTCGGCTTCGTGCTTGGTCTGGAACGTGTCAATTTCAATCGGGTTGTCGAAGGAGTTCACCTCCAGCAGGAACTGGCCGCTCAGGGAAACGCCGGGAATAATGCCCCCGGCTACGATGGACAGGGATGCCCGGCCCACAATACCCGGATCGACAACATCTTCAGTGGCAGGGTTGTCCGAAAAAAAGCTGAAGTCCAGGCTCCCGGTCAACGATCCCAGGTTGTCGATGTTCGTGCTCACCGCTCCCCGGATACGCAAAAAGCTGTATACTACTTCTTTGGCTCCTAGGGTCATTATTCCCGTTTCTGCATCAATACCCACAAACCCGGACAGCGTTATCTTGTCAAAGAGGGTAATAGACCCCATAATCCGGGCCGATATGTATATCGACGAGGAATTGGAATTCTTGGGTGCATCCCCTTTCTCGTTGGGCAGGGATTCAAAGATGGTGATTTCCGTGGGATCCCCTTTCGGAAGGAACTCCAGGAAGGATTTCGGGATCTTGAAGGTCTGCCGCTGTTTGGTTGTGTTGAACATGACCTGGACGCTTCCCTTGAAACTGAACACACCTCCGATGTTCGACAGGGCGCCCCGGTCGTCGTCCGGGCGATCATCGTCACTCACCGCATCGGTGGAAATTTCCAGTTTGAGAAGCGCAGCGATGCCGGCATTGTCGTTCGAGTTTGCCGCCGGGTTGACCACCACAAGCAGGCCTGTGGCATCGCCCTCAAAGGAGAGCTCCACGATCTTGGCATAGGCTCTGGCGAATATCTCGAAGCGCCCGGGTTCGATATTCAGATAGAACGCGCCGGTCAGCTCGACCCAGTCCGGATCGCTTTCCTTAAAATACGGAGCGTCCGACCTCATGGAATCCGGGTCCTTGATCTTGAGGGACCCGATTACCTCGACGGTGATGCTCCCCGGGCTGAGCTCCACGGTCTGCGCTTCGCCATGGACCGTAAGGAAGGTCCGGCTATCGACTGTCTGTTTGACGATGAAGTAATGGTTGTTGCCGTCGTCCACCCGCCACTTCTTTCCCATGACAATGGTTTTGACAGACGCTGTCTGTGAAAGTGTAATCCCGGGGTAATCCGGATTTACCGGTGTGCTGAAGCGGGTCTTCCAATACGTCGGCACGGTGCTGGCGCCATCGAGGGAGGCGGCCTTGGAGGCGTCACTGACTTCGAACAGCATATCCCCCGGGATGCCCTCGAGCACGAGGGTTTCGGTTTTGGGGGTGCCGGTCAGATTGACCTGCAGTCCGGCCTTGCCTTTAAGAAAGATCCCGTACTGCTCGAGAACGTCGAAGTTGGTCTCGAACCGGGCCACACCCCAGAATTCGGGCATCCCGGAGGAGACACTCTGGTTGTTCATGTCCAGGATGAAGCGCGCGGCGCCCGAGGCGATGTTTCCGATCTGGATGACCTTGATGGTGCCCGAGGCGTCGAGGGTGAAGTACTTCTGAGCGAAGTCGATCTCCAGGGTGGTTTCGCCCCGGATTTCGAATATCGGCTCGGCAAACAGCTCGCCCAGGCGCAGTTCCAGCCCGCCGGTCAGTTCTATGAAAAACAATTTGTTGGATTCGGCCGGATCGGCGGACCGGATCTGCTCGATCACCTGGAAGCTTTCGGTTTCCGCCGCCCCCGGGGTGCCGTTCTCGTCGGTCCAGGAGCCGGCAATGAAATCGACCGTTACGGTTCCTTTTTCCAGATTGCCGTCGAGGTAGTAGCGGTAGGTATGGCCGTCTCCGAGTCGAGTCGGGGCGCCCACCACTGACACGTCGTTGACGGTGGTGGCCGACCCGCCCAGCACGATTTCGTCGCCGTCGATGGTGGATCCGGCCAGCTCTGCACTGCCGAGGGTTTGGAATCGAACGTCGAGGTAGCTGCGCGTGTCTCCCGCCGCGATGGTGACGGTACGTGGTGCTTCGACTTCGCTGTCTACACCGTCATAGGTCCAGTTGCCCTCGTTGAACGACAGGGTCACGTCGTCTCCGGCGGAGACGTTGCCGGTGAGCCTATATCGATACGTGTGGAGCTGAACCTCATTGATCAGCACGGCGGTCAGATTCTCACTCCGGTCGTCTGCTCGGGTTACCGTGAACTCATCTCCCGTAATGCTGGAACGGTCCAGTGTGGAAAGATCCCCGAAATGGACGTCGATGAAGAGCGCGTCGCTGTCGTCAAGTTCAACCGTCAGGGTCCGTTCGGCGAAGTTGTGGACCCGGTCGCCGTCCGGGTCCTTCGCGCTCCAGCTGCTGTCGATAAACGTCAGGGTGACATCACCGCTCGCAAAATCCCCGCGGGTCCAGTAGCGGAAGATGTTGCCGCCCAGGTGCAGCGGCGGCTGGGTATCGTCCAGAGCCAGTTCCTGGCCTCCGGCCGCCGAGAGCGTGAATTCCGGCGCCAGATCGATGATCGAATCGATGTCGAGCTCGGCCGCATAGGCCGGTACCTGGAATGTGACGTCGATGAAGCCCCGGTGGTTGATCGCTTCCGTGTCGACAGCGGCCCCGGCCACCGGGTCGGCAAGGTCGGCGGAAAGCTCATGCACACCGAATCTTTCTGTCTCGCCCAGATTCACCGTGCTGGTATTGTCTGTCCACGAACCGGGGATGAAGGCAACGGTCACTTCTCCGGGCACAAAACTTCCGGTCAGGTAGTAGCGGAACGTGTTTGTGCCGGGCAGTTGATCCGGGGCCTGTGTGGCATCGAGGGCTGCGGTGTCGCGGCCCGATCCGCCCAACGTGAATTCGGGATCATTGATGTCAGTTATGGAATCGACATCCAGGGTGTTGCCACCGGTGGGCCGGAAGGCGACATCGATGTATGTCTTATTGATCGTTGTGGGGTCACCCACCGGCACGGTGCCGGTCTGGGTGCTGTCGACCGCACCGCCGCTGTTGTCGATATAAGACCAGCTTTCGGTGATGAATGTTACTGTGACGGGATTGGAGGCAGTGGTGTCATATGAGCCGGTGGTCCAGTAGCGGAATTTCGTTGAAGTCTCGCCTGGCTCGTCGGCCTCATCAGTCTCTCCGTCTTGGTCATTATCAATCCCGTCTCGGATCCACAGCGGCGCCTGGGTACTGTCCAGTTGTATATTACCCAGCCCTGCTCCGCCTAATTGGAACTCGGCTTCAAGATCTGTGACCGATGTGACCAGGAGCGACGATCCGGCGGGAACGCTGATCTCCACATCGATGTAGCCACGGTCGTTGATGGCCGTCGTTCCGATGGCCTCCCCGTTGAGTGGATTGGCCAAATCGGCGGTGGGTCCCTGAACCGTGAATGTTTCCGTCTCTGCCACGTTGGTATAGGGCCCGTTGTCGGCAAAGGCGCCCTTCACAAAGGTCACCGTCACGTCGCCGGTGGCAAACTGGCCGTCGATATAATAGCGGAAGGCGTCGGTGCCCGGAAGGCGGGTGGGGGCCTGCGTGGAATCAAGGGCCGAAGTGCCGCTGCCCGTTCCGCTCAATGTGAACTCGTCGCCGAGGGTCGGGTTTGAATTGGCGGTATCCGTGATCGTGGCGGCATCCAGTTGGTTACCCTGCGTCGGATAAAACGTGACATCCAGGTAGGTGCGGTCGTTGGTGCCCGAAAGGTCCTCAAGGCTGTCGGTGCTGATGGGACCGGCAGGATCCGTCACGGACCATGTATTGGGGCTGATTGTGACCGCAACGCTGCCCGGGCGGAAGGCCCCGGTGACGGCGTACCGAAGGGTGCTGCCGTCTCCTACAGGTTGAGGTTCCACCGTCTCATCGATCTGTACATTACCCAGGCCCGATCCGCCCAAGGTGAACTCGTCGTAATCGGTGACCGAATCCAGATCCACCGCAAAACCGGTCGGCACGGGATAGGGGATGTCGATGTAATCCGCACCGTCCAGGAGATAGGTAATCACGACATCGTCATTCTCGGTTGGCGGTGTCTGCGGGGTTACCTCGATGATGTCGGCATAGAGACGATACTCTGAAGTGCCGAGCGTTTTGCCGTCCACCGTGACCAACAGGATTTCCACCGGCACGGCGGCAAGCTCGAACCGGGCGCTGCTGCCGGCAGGAAACTCGAACGTTTCTATTGCCGCGGACGAGAGATCGCCAAGGTCAACCGGGCCGGTGGTGCCCACCGGATCCGCATAAGACCAGCTCTCGGCAAGAAAGGTCACGATCACGTCGCCGGAGCCAAAGGTCCCGGTAATGTCGTATGTATATGTGTTGCTCGTACCTGTCTTCTCTTTCGGCAACTCGGCGTCATCGAGTTCGGCCGTGCCGAGACCGGGGCCGGACAGGGTGAACTCTGGCGCTAGATCCGTTATCGATGCAAGATCGATGGTATAGCCGTCCGGATGCGCCGGGAAGGTGACGTCAATCGTCTGCCCCTGCGGTGCGCCCAGGTTCAGGACGGTGCCGGGACCGTCCGGCTCCACAAACGACCAGGCCTGGTCGATGAAGTGGATGGTTACGTCTTCCGGAATGCTTTCCGCCTCTATCCGGTAGCGGTAGGTGTTGGCAACGCCTGTCGGTTCCGGCGTCTGGTCGGAGACAAGCGTCACCTGGTTGGTCGTATAGGTCAGGGTGAACTCGTCGCCAACATCGGTAATGGAACCCGGATCGATTTCAAAGCCGTCCGGCGGATCAGGGAAAGTGACCTCCATGAAACTGGCATCGTCCACGGTCACAATGATGTCGCTGTAGGAAAGCGTGCCCGCATCCGGCTTGAAGGACCAGGCTTTTTCCAGGAAGGTCACGGCCACCTCGCCGCTCTCGAAAATGCCGGTGACCCAGTAACGGAAGGTGCCGGTGGCTGCATCCGTCAGGACCGGCGCCTGGGATCCGTCTATCCGCACGCTCCCAAGACCCGGACCGTGGAGGGTGAACTCGGGCGCCAGGTCCGTGACCGAATCGACATCCAGTTCAAAGCCGGTCGGCGAGGCCGGGAGCGTCACATCGATGTAGTTGCGCTGGTTGATCTCGGAAATGTCGATGCCGCCGCCGTCAAAGGGGCCTGCTATGTCGGCCGTGGGGCCTTCCAGGACAAATGTTTCGGTTTCGGCCACGCCCGGGTTGCCGCCGATGTCCTGCCAGCTGCCTGCAATAAATTCAACCTCAACCGTGCCGACGGGGTAGTTGAAATTGGTGTCCGTGATGTTGTACCGGAACCGGGTGATCCCCTCCCGGGCCAGCCGGGCATGGAAGTCGTCCGGGGTCTCATTCTCATCGGACTCGTCGATATTGCCGTCACCATCATTGTCGATCCCGTCGCCACCCTGATTTTTCACCTCGGCCGCCTTGAGCATGGAATTGGCGTCAAAGGCCATCTCGATGGGCACCGGATTGTCGGCCACCACAGCAGCCGACGATGATCCGTTGACTGTCAGGGTCAGTTCGGCGGCGTCCGTGCTGCCCAGTATAGAGTCGTAATCCAGGTCGTTGCCGGGAGTGGGCTGGAAAATGACATCGATGTACTTGCTGCCGTTGTCTTCGATCGCGTTAACGACCGCCACATCCATGGCCGGGCCGCTGAAGGGGGCTGCAACGTCGGCCGTGGGTGTCGCTACCGTGAAGGTTTCAATATCTCCGGGATTATCGGTGCCGTTGGAATCATGCCAGCTGTCCGCCGCGATCACGGCCTCGTACTTGCCGGGCGCAAACGTGTGGTTGAGGTCGAAGTAATAGCGGAAGGTGTCGGTGCCTTCGAGCAGCGAGGGGGTCGCTCCGGAATCCGGCGTGATGGTTGCCAGCGGCGGACCCCGCGGATCCGAAGGATCTAGTAGATTGAGCTGAAATACATCATTATTATCGGTTATGGAGCTCACTGCCGCCGTGTCAAGCGTTGCGCCGGTGGCCGGGAAGAACTTCACGTCGATGGTACTGCGGGCAAAGAACGGGGCGGATGCCTGGTTGGCAGAATCGTCGACTCCCGTCAGGTTCCCGTCCTCGTCTTCATAGGCGCCGTCCGTGTTGAAGATCTGTTCGCCGTCGGCGGCCGTGTACGCCCAGGATTCCTTTAAAAAGGTCACCGTCACCGAATTGCCGGAGACCAGCCGCCCATGGGTCCAGTAGCGGAACGTATTGCCGCTCACGTGGAGCGGCGCCTGGGTATCGTCCAGGGACAGCCCGCTGCTGGCCGGCAGCAGAAACTCGGGCTCGAGATCGGTAATAGACGGTGTATCGATGGCGCCGCCGGTCTGGACATCAAAGTCTACATCGATGTAGCCCCGGTTATTGATGTCCTCGGCGCCGATGGTGTCCCCGTTCCGGGGTCCGGCCAGGTCGGTCAGCGGCGTGGCCGAATCGGGCAGTACCACGTCAAATGCCGCCGGATTGCCGTTGATATCCTTGAATCCCATCTGCAGCTTGCCGTAGGCCGTGAGCACCCGGACCTGGTCGGGCACGTCCGCCAGAAAGAGCACCGTGGCATCTCCCGAACTCACCCTGGACAGATCGGCGTAGAGCTTGGCGCTGAGGCTGATGGCGTCCGCCGCAAAGTTCAACTTGCCGGAAATCAGCAGTTTGCCGTCGGTGCTGAGGCTGATCTGAACACGGCCGTTGAAGACATATTCCGAGGTGTACATGGAGTAGATCTTGGCGCTGCCGGTGATGAGCATGGTGGAGGTAAAGGCCGCCTGAAAACCGGCCGGGATGACGCCGCCCTTGATGGCCTGGTACTGCTGGACGACCTGCTGCCGCACATCGGTCAGCCAGGTGGCGGCCGTGACCTGGGTGGTCAGGTCGAATGTCGGCAATCGCAGCAGGGCTGGGTCGTCGATGGACGGCAGGCTCTTGAAGAACTCCACGCCTGCCGACAGATCGTTCATGGTCAGGCCCGTAGTGGGCTCCAGCAGGATCCCGCCGGGAACCGACGCGCTGATGTGCGCTCCCAGGGGCCCCAGTTCGGAAAGGGCAAAGCGGATGGTAAGGCCCCCCACGCCCGGCAATCCGAAACCGCCCTGCACCCCCATGAAGAAGACCCGGTCAGCCACCTCGGTGCCCGTGTCCAGGGCGCCGATCTCGTTGCCGTTCCCGTCGAGCTTGATGATGCCGCCCACAAGGGCCGCATCGAGTTCTCCGCCGAACACCTCCCCTCTGACGGACACACCGATGGTCTTGATATCGAGGATCGGGAACCGGCCTTCGAGAAGCAGACCCGGGTCGATCTTGACCCCTTCTATGGCGCCGGAGCACTGAAGACCGGGAATGCCCTCTATGCCGGTGACGCTGGCCGACAGGGTGAGGATAAAGTCCGCCGGATTTGCATTGATGTCCTCCCACTCGAGCCCGATCTCGTTGATCTGGATCGGGATCCAGCTGGGCCAGCCGACACTGCCGTCGGAGGCAGCGCCGGCGCTCAGAAATACCCCGAAGCCGGCCTTGGTCATAAAAGAACCGTCGCCCATGAAGGCAAAGTTGCGGGCCTGACCGCTGATCACCAGGGGCCCGATCTTCAGGTCGGCGCCGATGGCGGCGAAACTGATCACCTCTTCATCGGCGGCCGCCCCCGTGTTGAGCGTCACGTCCTGGCCGGTGAAACTCAGAAAGCTGCCGAGCTTGACGCTGAAGGTGTCGACTCTGAAGACCAGGTCGTCGACCTTGCCGTTGGTAAAGGTCAGTTCGACCCGCATGGCCTCGGTGTCGGGAACGCTGGTATCCGTGGGCTCGCTGGTCAACCGGTCCGAGATCACGGCCGAAACCGGCATACCGGGCAGGAATCTCGCACCGCCCGAAGCGATGTAAATTTTTCCGTTGAACGTGAGTGCCTGGCCGAAGGTGACCCCGAAGTTGGAGACGCCGATGCGGATGTCGTCGAATTCGAGCAGGCTGCCCAGTTTGATGGCTGCATTCCCGTTGGTGGTGGAAAGACTGCTGTTGCCGCAGCCGTAACAGAGTTCTGCTGTGCCCAGGGCAAAACCGTCGCTCCGGACCACCAGGCCGGGGATGGTGGTGCCGGCTGTTGTTTTAAAGGGTTTGATGGAGCCGCTCACCTTGAGCAGGGGGAAACTGACGCTGGCGGTCTGGATGACGACCAGTTCCTGGACTGCCCCGTTGTTCTCCTTCGGATCGTAGGCCGGGTCGTACTTGATCTCGATCCCCTTGGCGCCGGCGAGCACGACATTGGGCACCTCGATCTCCAGGGAGGATACGCTCAGGCTGAACTTGCCGGGGAGGCTGAAGGCAGTGATAAGCTGTGCGGGTTGGAGAGTGAGCAGCTTGTTCACGTCTACCCGGAAGGCGAAGGTGCCGAGGATCCCCTTGATTTCAGCCGTGACGCCGCCAAAGTTCAGGGCGGCCTTGTCGGCGCCGATGCTGACCGAGGCGGAAAGCTGCATGTCTTTAAACGAGAAGTCGGCAATCCCGAACGTGGGGCCCTGGAGTTTGATTGGTCCCATGGCGGCCTTACCGGAGGCGGTGGCTCCTCCCGACCCGGCGGTTCCCAAGGTGAATGTTTCGGTAAAGGCTTCGTTTGGTTGATCGTTGCTGTCCTCCCAGCCGCCGGCCTTGAAGTTGACTGTCACCTGGCCGGTTTTAAAGACGCCGGTCTCGTTGGTCGGGTCCTTGTCCTGGAGGGTAAATCGGTACGTGTGGTACGTGTCGCCATGGAGTTTCTGGACAATTACGTTTTTGGGGGTGCCGTCGGGATTTAGGGCGACATCGGCCACGCCCGGGCCGGACAGGGTGAACTCGTCGCCGTTGATGGAATCTTTTTTGATTGTGGTCCCGGCCGGGGCTGAAAAGGTCACGTCGATGAATCGGCCCGCATTGACGATCTTGGGATCCACGGATGCGCCGCTTGCCGGGTTGGCCAGCTTGGCCGTGGGGGTGGCGGCTGGGGTACCGCCGCCGGTTGAGCTGCCGGTCACCGTGAAGCGCGCTTTGTGGGCAATGTTCGGAGTGCCGCCGGCCTGCCAGGTCCCGGGTTTGAATTCCACCTGGACGCTGCCGGCCGTAAAGGCGCCGGTAAAACTATACCGATAGATGTTACCGCTGATCTTTGTTGGCGGCCCGCTGTTCAGCGTCACCCCGTTCGCCGCCGGGCCGGTGAGTGCGAACTCGTCGCCGTCGAGGCCGGTGAGGCCGGCGCCGGCGGGATCCTTAAAGACCACGTCGATGGTTTTGCGGGTGTTGAGGTCGGACAGGTCGCTCTCGCTGTCATGGAGTGGGGACGCCAGGTCGGCGGAGGGCGAAAGGCCGGGGAGAGCGATCGATGTTCCCAGAAGCTGTAATGTACCGATATGCCAGTTCTTGAGCTTGAATCCCTCCTCGCCGCCGATGTAAAAGGTGGCCCGTCCCTTGATGGCAAACACCGGTTTCTGCGGGTAGTTGCCATTTATATCGGGGATCTTGAGGGTGATGCTCGCATCGTCAATGTCGGCCTGGATACGCCCGGAGGGCTCCAGGGTGAAGCGCACCCGGCCGGAGACTTCCGCCACCTCGCCGAATTCGAAACTCAGCTCGCTGCCCGATGCCGGGTTCCCCTGCCGGTCGTAGCCCGCCTCGAAAAGCTGCATGTCGGTGGAAAGATCGATGGTCACCTGACCCGGGCTCACACCGCCGAAGAAAATCGTCTCGTTGACTGGCCCGCCGGTGGTGTTGATGCGCATGCCGATGGTCCCGGACGCCGTCAGGGGATCGAGACCCTTCAGCCCCACCGTGCCATAGGCGATCATGGCAAAAGAGCCGTCGGCCAGGAAGACGGCCCCGAACTCGCCCTGGGTGACCTGAACCCCGGTGCCGCCCACGCCCAGGAAGGCCTCTACGCCGTTGGCGCCCAGCAGGATCTTGTTGTTCTTTTTCTGCAGGGTGAGGTCACCGCTCAACTCGGCGAACCCGGCAATCTGGATTTTCGTATCCTCCAGCAGAACGTCGAAATCCCCCAGCAGCGATACGCTGGCACCCAGGACCTTGGAATTCCAGATCACCGAGGCCAGGTTCTGCTGATAGTGAAAGAGGGTGGTAAAGCCGGCGATGTCCCCGCTGCTGCCCATCGTCACGTTGGCGCTGAAATCCAGATCCACGTCCACTTTGAGCCGGACCTCCAGGGCGAAATTGCTCAGGAAATTTTTATCCAGGGCGAGATGACCGTCGGTCCCTCCCTGCAGGTCGATCTCCAGGGATCCAAACAGGCCGCTGGGTCGTCCGTCCGTATCCCGCACACCGCCGGTCAGATTCGACGTATCTGACGTAAGTTGATTGACATCTCCCAGGCTATTGCCGAACGTGACTTTAAAACCACCCCCCGGATTGTCGTCGACTTTGACGTTGGTACCCAGGACGGGGTTATTCCCGGCGTCCTTCAACTCCCGCAATTTTTGCTGCACCGTTGTAGCATTAGCATCGTAAGCAATAGGTGCTGTCGTGTATGTCCGGGCGCCGTCGTCGAAAGTCAGGGTATAGGTTCCGCTCGTCACGGTCAGTAAGGTAAAGGTTTGGACTTCTGGTGTTTGGTTCATTACGCCCGGTGTGGTGGTTCCGTGCGCGATGGCAATTTGGCCGGTAAGATCGACAAGCTCCAGGGCCATGGCCGCCATGTCCCCGGTCAGGGTGGCGGGCGCTCCGCCCGGCCCCTTGAAGGTCACCGAAAGGTTCATGGATATCTCTTCGCCGGTGGACGTGCCGCTGGTGTCGAGGTACAGCCCGTCCGTCGCACTGAAGCCGAATCCGAATGCAAACAGGTAGTCGAGCCGGATATCAAGGACAGCATTCGATTCGATGGTCAGCCCCAGCTCGGGCAGATCCACGCCGTCATCAAGGAGAAGGTCGGTCTGAAAGGCAGTCCCCTGGACCATGAGGTTGAACTGGATAAAATCGCTGCCCAAATTCAGCCGGATCTGGTCCGCCCTGGTTTCAAGCTCTTCCTTCGCCGCCTTCCGGATGGCGGTATCGGTGCTCTTCAGGCGGGCGTTCAGAGCCTGAAGTTCCAGGGTGCTGATCAGCGGCGTGAAGGTGCGCTGTTTTGTCACCGGATGGATGGTTTCGGTTACCAGCATGTCCCCCATGGCCTTGAACAGCTCTTCCCGGATGATCTCGATGGTGTTTCTGCCAGCCTCGACGCCATCTCCGAGGACCTTGCCGAGGCCGTTTTTATAGGGGTTCGTCTCCCAGTCGAAATCCTGGCTCGGGTCCGTCAGCTCGCCGAGAACCCGGTGGCGCAGATCTTCCACGAAATCCGTACCCTTATCCATTTCTTCCCCGATAAGGGGAAGGCTGCTGCCGGAACTCTCGTCGCTGAGACTGTCGAAGTAATCTTTCACTTCGCTCATGCCGTAGAAAACGGCGTCGAGCCCGGTGATGATTTTCTCCGGGTCATTGAGCAGTGCAAACAGGCTGAAGGCGCTCAGCATGTCGAAGTGGGGCGGGACGAAGTTGAAGTCAAAATCGTTATCGCCCCGGAAAAGACCGTCCACGTGCAGGATGTGGTCCGGGATTCCGTCGCCGTTTCGGTCGCCCGAACTGCCCCCGAAGGGGATGCTGTCCGTCGGGAAATACATGGGCAGATTGGCCTCGAGTTTTCCGACGAGGCCGATGTTCCAGAGGGGCAGGTTCGAGGCCAGTTCGCTGATCAGGTACTGGTTGTCGGTCGGGTCCTCCACCAGCGAAATGGTCCCGGCAAGATCCGCCAGCACCTCGGCGCCCTTGATCGCCAGGGTCAGCAACTGAGTTTTCTCTTTTCCCTCTTTTTCTTTCCCATATTCTAAAGAGCCGGTGATGTCGATGGGATCCTCGGTTTTAATGTCCAGCTTGTTGAAGGTGATCCGGCTGTCGTCGTAGATGATGACCTTGGGATCACCCAGGCTGCTGAGATCGAATGTGAAATTGAGGTGAAAGTCGATGTCCGCGTCGACATAAAGCTTTCCGGCGCTCGTCAGTGCCAGCGCCAGATCGCCGCCGGTCAGAAGATCGCCCAGGCCGGGCAGGTCTTCAAGATCAAAGGCCAGGTCGAACTCTACTCCAGGAATCGCCTTGGCCATGGTGATCCGCAGGTCGAGCACGGAATCTTCGTACGCCAGTTCCACGCTCTTGTTGGCATCGTACTTGGCGAGGATGTCCCGGTCATCCTTGCGGTCCGTATAAAAATCGTTGATTGTCGCGTCACGTGCGATCAGGGCCAACGCGATCTCCGCATCGGTCGAGTCCCCGTCGAGACTCGCAGCCACCGCTTGCAGACGTGCCAGCGCATCGCCGGCGCCGGTCACGTCAGCACGGTCGATGGACACGGTCACGACCTCCCCGGCGCCCAGCCGGATTTCGAAGGTGTCGTCCAGGTGGATGGTCTGCCGAAAGGTCGAACTCTCCTCGACGCGGCTGGTGATCTGGACATTGGCGTCTGTTGTCGTCAACCCTCCGACCGGCAGGGAAGCGTAATCGCTGCTGACATATGCCACCACCCATGGGTCGGCGTCGGTCCCCTCACCCGTCACCGACACCGAAGCGAGCAGGCCGAGCTTTTCCAGCTCCTTTTCCAAAGCGGTATCGACACCGGCATAGTCGAGCGTGAGCGTCGTATCCCCGAGGTCAATCGAGAAGGTCTTCGCGGTTGTATCTGTAAGATAAATCTCTTGGGTGTAGGTCGACCGGACCAGGGATTGGTCTCCAACCGTCACTTGGGTCTCGCCGGATGTGATCTCATCCACCGTATCGCCGGCGGTCACTTTATACTCCACTACCCAGGGGTCCTCGCCCGTGCCGTTTCCGCGCAAAACGGTTGCGGTGTCGATGTCGGCCAGGCCGGCAAGCCCGCTTTCAAGGTCGCTCACAGCGGTGTCGTTGGCGACGGTCAGGACCGTCCCGTAGGTGATATCAAAGCTGTCATCCAGGTACAGGGTCTGCTCGTAGTAAGGGCCGGATCCGGTCTGCGTGCCGAGATGCACGTTGGAGTCGGCAGACGACAGGGACTGCACCGTGGCGCCTGCGGCGAACTTGTATTCGATGATCCAGGGATCGGTCAGAGTGCCGTTGCCGCCGGTCACGTCGGCTTCGTCGATGTCATCCAGCGCTTCGAGGCCGCTTTTGATCGAGCCCTCGAGGTAGGCCGCCAGCAGGTTCCGGTCGTTGATATAGGGCTGCAGGGCATCGGTTCCGACCAGTGCGGTGGCCAGGGCCAGATCAGTCGAATCTCCGCTCAGGCCCAGATCCCTGAGGCGTTCGGCGGCAGCGATCAGGCCCGCCTTTGCGGCCACGTCATCGCGATCGGCCTTTAGCTGGGCGATCTCGGCCGCGTTGCCGAGGACCGCATTGATCTCGCCATCCGTGGCATCTTCTGCAACCCCCAGCCGGGCAAGGATGAGCTTCGCCACCTGTTTTTCATCTTCGGTGGCCGAGGAGCCGCTCTTAAGAAGATCCCGGTTTTCCATCGCCAAGGCGATGATATCCGAGCTGTCGAAAAGCGCGTCGATCTCGGTGTCCGTGGCGTCGCCGGTCAATCCGTACAGCGCCAGGCGATTCCATGCCTCCATGAAATCCGGGTCGGTGGACACATCGTGCCGGTCCTGTTTCAGCGCTGCCAAGCCGGCAGCATCGGCATCATTGGCCAGTTTCTCGGCGATCTCCTTGTCGGTGGAGGTCCGGTCCAGGCCGATTGCCGAAAGCCGGCTTTCAGCCCCGGCAACGTCACGGTCGGTTTTCAAGGATTCGTACGCCACGGCGTTGAAGAACTCGGCCAGGGCAATGGCGATGTCGTCGTCTGTCGATTGGGACGTGAGCCCGGCCGAAAGGGCCACCAGGTTTTCGTAGGCCGCGTCGACCTCATTCCCGCCAATGTCCAGGCCCAGATTCAGGACCCTGTTCAGCTCCTGGTTCAGGTCGATCTCGAAATGATTGATGTCCTTCAGGTTCTCCTGGACCGTGTCGATCCCGTCGATGATTGCCTTAACAATGTCGACCGAGCCGTCGCCGAGCAGCTCCACCGCACTCTGATTCAGGAACGGCAACTTTTGATAGGCCGCGCCATTGGGATCGATGGCGGATTGCAGGGTATTCTTGATGCCCTCCAGTGCCTCGTCCAGGGAGACGTTCGTTAGATCGAGCAGGGCATCGAAGTTCGGCCCCTCGAAGTTGATCGTCTCCGGGATCATGGTGAAGAACTGCAGCGCCGTCAGGTTTTCCACGCCGAGAGCCTGATTACCGTCGCGGTTGAAGGAGCCGTAGACCCGGCCGACTTCGTCCGCCAGGCCCGCCAGCATGCCCTGGAGCTTGAACACCAGGTCCAGCTTGTAGCTGCTCTTCGGATCGAACCGGGGCAGCCCGATATCCAGGCTGGCCAGGTCCGCGACGCCGTAGCGCCCCTCGGTCGGCAGCATAATGCCGGCCTGGAAGAAAACGGTGCCGTCTTCGATGCCGATGCCCAGCGGCCCCACGGACAGGGACACGTCAAGGGGATTCTGGTGGTCCACGGTCAATCGGCCCACCAGGGCGGGATCCTCGATGTAGAAATCGCCTGTTACGCCGTCAAGACCGAAGCCGAATCGCAGGTCCAGCGCCGCTTCCAGGTGGAGCGGCTCTGACTGGGTAAGGTCCACGAAGCTGGTCAAATCCAGCCCCAGGTCCTTCAGGAAATCCAGGCTCAACTGAAAATCCGTGCTGGTACTGGTCAGCTCCAGGTTGGCCTCGAATTCGGTCAGCCGGTTGGACGGTGACGGATCGATGACATCGATGGCGAGCAGATCAGCGCTGCTGACCCCGTCGGTGTCGTTGTCAAATACGTCGATGATCTTCGAGCGGATCTGGGCGCCGATCTGGTTGGTGATCTTTCCGGCAGTGGCATCCCAGAATTTGCTGATTGGGGCCTCCAAGAACGGCAACTTGGTTATGTCGGCAATTTGCGTGCCAAGCTCGGCGCCAAGCTTTTCTGCCCATGTTGCGAAATCGTTCAAGCCGGTGAGGATTTTAGTCTCATCGGAAACAGGCGCGGAACTGGATGATCCGTCAACGGAACTGTCAGGGGCAATCAGTTCTGCATCGGTGGGGGATATAAACGCCCGAGTACTAACGGCCAATTGCGAGTTCATCAACTGACCGGGAGCACTATCGTCTGCCAGGCCCAAGGTGTGGCCGATTTCATGCATCAGCACGGTCAGCAGGTCGTAACGCCCGTATGCGCTGCTGTCAGGATCGGCGCGATAGGTGTTGCCGGTAGCTGTTAGCCCGAATTCCTCGTCCAGTGAGGGCGTCGGATCGAGGAACCATCCGTTGCCGGCGGCATTGATGTCGATGCGAATGGAGTTGCGGTAAGTGCTGGCGAGGGCACGATCATCGAGATCGGTAATGGTGAAAAAGAGGTTGTTCAAATACTCTGCCACTGAAGGATCATCCCCGCTGGCCTCCAACCAACGGGCCATTGCTTCTTGTCGCAAACTAGCCAGCGCCTCTTCAGTCAACGCGAAACTTGCCGAGACATTTCCCCCGGCCTGATCCGCCAACAAGAGAGTATCTCCAGTTAACTTCAGATCAGTCGGTATGATGTTCTCGTCATGACCGACCACCACCATGGTGAGCATCGGACCTGACGCAAGTTTTTTGACATCTCCCAGGCTCTTATCGAACGTTACTTTAAAACCGGCCCCCGGGTTGTCGGAGACCGTCACGTTGGTACCCAGGACAGGATTATTCCCGGCGTCCTTCAACTCCCGCAATCTTTCCTGCACCGTAGTATAATTCGCATCGTAAGCAATGGGTGCAGTCGTATACGTATTGGTGCCATCGTCGTAGGTCAGGGTATAAGTTCCTCTCGTCACCCCGGCAGGTATGGCAAAGGTTTGGACTTCTGGTGTTTGGTTCATTACGCCCTGTGTGGTGGTTCCGTGCGCGATGGTAATTGGGCTGGTGAGGCTGTTGTTCGTCTTGTCTGTATCGCTCCGATAAATGTGCACGGTTTGGGTCTCTGTTACACTGTCATAGTTTCCAAGATCTGTATTGACGAATTCGATCCCCTTTAAAGGGATCCGATCCTTGGAGTCGATGTAAAAATAGTATGTTTCGACATCCATATTTTCAGGAAGAATTGAAAACGATGTGACGGTCAGCTTCGACGTGTCAGAGGTCAGTGGCTCAACATCTCCCAGGCTCTTGTCGAACTTGACTTTAAAACCACGCCCCGGACTGTCGTCGACCGTCACGTCGATACCCAGGGCGCTCAAGGCCTGCAGTTTTTCCTCCACCTTGTCAGCATCCGCATCGTAAGCAATAGGCGCAGTCGTATACGTATCGGTGCCGTCGTTGTAAGTCAGCGTATAGGTTCCACCCGTCACGGTCGGTGCGGTAAAAATTTGGATCTCATCTTCTGTGCCCACGCTGCCATCTTTAGCGGTTGCGTGTGCGATGGCAATTGGGCCGGTAAGATTTGACGAATCTGAAGCGAGTATTCCGACATCTCCCAGGCTCTCGTCAAACGTGACAGTAAAACCGCCCTCCGGATTGTCGTCGACCTTCACGTTGGTACCCAGGACAGGGTTATTCCCGGCGTCCTTCAACTCCCGCAATTTTTGCTGCACCGTAGTATATTTCGCATCGTAAGCAATGGGGTTAGTCGTATACGTATTGGTGCCGTTGTCGTAGGTCAGAGCATAGAATCCGCCCGTCGCAGTCGGTAAGGAAAAGATTTGGACTTCATCCGTTACGTCCGTTACGCCCTGTGTGGTGGTTCCGTGCGCGATGGGGATGGGGCAAACCTTCTCAAAAATGAAAGCGGCGTAATCAGGTAGGGGATTAACCTTTCGAAAGATTGGGCTGGTCAGATTTGACGTATCTGAAGCAAGTATTTCGACATTTCCCAGGCTCTTGTCGAACGTGACTTTAAAACCGCCCTCCGGATTGTCGGAGACCGTCACATTGGTACCCAGGACAGGGTTATTCCCGGCGTCCTTCAACTCCCGCAATTTTTGCTGCACCGTAGTATAATTCGCATTGTAAGCAATGGGTGCAGTCGTATACGTATTGGTGCCGTCCTTGTAGGTCAGGGTATAGGTTCCGCCCGTCGCAGTCGGTAAGGAAAAGATTTGGACTTCTTCTTTTTGGTTCGTTACGCCCTGTGTGGTGGTTCCGTGCGCAATGAAAGTAGCGTAATCTGATAGGGGATTAAATGAGGAGTTAATTTTAATCTCCTCGACGTTCGTAATGGCGTCGGTTTCAGCACCAGTAAAATTGCTATTCAGGTTTTTCAGGCTGTCGATTATGGTCGGTTTGTCTCCATCGGGCGTTTGAGATGACCTAACAAAGGCAATCAGGTTGGCGGTCGAAGTCGGCGTGTAAATATCCGAGCCATCACCACCGTCTATAGTGTCGTTTCCTGGTCCGCCATCCAGCGTATCATTGCCATCGCCTCCATCGATGATGTCGTTTCCTGGTCCGCCATCCAGCGTATCATCACCAACCCCACCATAGAGATCGTCGCCGTCAGCTCCGCCGGATATAGTGTCGTTCCCGGATTCGCCACGAATCTCATCTTTTCCTCCAAGGCCAATGAGTTCATTGTCAATGCTGTTTCCGTGCAAAATATCAACAAAGTTCGTCCCCGTGACATTTTGACCACCCGAAACGCCAAGAGCGCCGCCTTCAACAGCCTCAGCACTTCCGTACTGCCAAGTCCAAAAACTATTTGGGATCAATTTGTCTATCGAGTCTGGAATCACATAGGAAAATCCCGGAATAAGTTCAAACAGGCTTCTGAGGGTAAAATCCCAATCCAAAAAGGTCTTATCAAGATCTGTTTTAACTCCATCTGTATCACTATTTAACCCTATATTATAACTCGTGTAGTCCAACTCGACACTTCCCCCGGGTCCAGGGGCGATGCGGCCATCGATTTCTCCGCCGCCGACAAAGGTAAATTTATTATTCCCCCGGGTACCTGTGATGTTTTCCACACCTACCGCAAACGCAATGTTTGGAAATAAATTAAATAAATTCCGTGGGTAATCTATAATATTTTCCCAGATGTCATGCCCGGAGTTTGAAGGCCAAATAGTAAAAATATCCCAGAACTGCTTTTTTAGAGAATCCAATATAAACGTGAGCGGAACCGTTAGTGATGGATTATGCTTCCACGCGTCTTCAATCGCCTTTGTTAGGTCCCATGAGGTCACAATGACTAAGCTAACACTTCCCTCAATTGGAAAGTCGAATGGATCACCAAAGTCAGGGTTGTCATGTTTAAAAAAGTCATCTAACGCTTTAAACTGATCTGTCGAAAGTTGGAATACAGTATAGTAAAGATCCTGGTAAAGCTTTGAAAAATCCAGGGTATCCTGTGGAACAAAGGCATCCAAAATAGGATCCAGTATATAATCGCCAAGGTTTATTTCAGGCTTGTACAGATCATCGATAATGGCACTTAAGCCCCACCATTGGGAATTGAATTTGTATGTGTCCATGCCGGAGCCACCAAACAGCAGATGAAACCCCGGAGTAATAGACAGAGGATTGTATTGGTCACCGACATGTATCGTATCCGCTCCGCTAGTAACTAGCGCCGTCGGATTGCTTCCAAAATTTTCAACGAAGTCATCCCCAAAGTCTTTAATTTTTTGTTTTAATGTCTTATCAGTTTGCATACCGAGAAAATCATTAATGATACTATAGTCAGTTCCTCGAACTCTGTTGTATCCAGTTCTGACGACGACATCGCCTAAGTTCGCATCCTTAAAATTCTCAGTGAGCCCTGATAATCCGGTTGTCTTCTCCGAAATAGCATCATATATACTACCTGCCCAATCGCCCAAAATGAGATTTTGTGCCCAACTCTCGATTGTTTCAAGCACCCCTGTTTCCTTACCGAGCATCTCCAAGTTTACTTTAGGAGAAACAAAATGTGGGTAATTCAGTGTATTTTCGACCCCAAAAAACAGACTGTCCAGCACGTCTGGAAGCGTAACACCCAGCAGTTTGGTAGGAAAGGCTTCAAGAAAGCTTAAAACACCAAGAACAACATCCACAGGTGAACCTGCCATGTTGATAAGGAACCCGGCTCCTTCCCCCCCGATTAGATGTCCAGTGTAATTTGCATTTTTCTCGAAGTTAAAGGTGTTTTTAAAACGCCCGCCGTAAAGTATTGTATTTTTGTCTACGTGAGTAAAGACAATCGTATTGGTCCGAAAGTCAGCCCCCAAATCGAAAAAGGGCAGATGCCAGTCTTGTACGGTACGAATAGTAAGTTTGACGGCTTCGGGATCTTTCTGTGTGGGGTTAGGACTGAAACTAAAATAGAGCTCACGATTGACCGCCCTGAAGTCGATGACCAGAGGCGAATTTTCATCAATTAATTCTTCAGTGTCAATGGTGAGGTTTTCCTGTTCTAAACCGATGAAGTCTCCGAGGTGGAAAAACTGTGCCCACCCCGCCGCTTTTTCAAGCTCGTTTTCCCTCCAGTAGTTGTTGCCGAATATAAATGTGTTCGCACCATCGCTTGGTATTATTTTTTCAATGTGCTCGAAGTTGTCTGTTCCGCCTACCACGATGGTGTTGGGCGCAGCAACGGTAAATTCCATTTTCGCTGGGTTTATGTTTTTATCATTATCCAAGGTTCCTTTATGTTTTAGTATAATTTTGAGTTTCTCACTGTTCCAATCCACGGAGAGCCCGACGTCATTCTTCAGTGTTTCCCTCAATTGGTTTCTGGTAGCATCATAATTGGAGAGGTCGCGGGTAGGCCATACAGCTTTCATTAGGGCTTTTTCTAAATGTTTTTTTGCCTCTTCGATCTTAGTGTATTCAACTGTTTCGCCAGGTAGCGTTATGTTATATAAATTCGCACCATCTCCGCGGTCAACCAAGATGTTGAAATGTAAAGCGTCGTACGTATTGCCCGTAGCATTTGACGGCTTCGAGGATAGTTTACTGAAAGCCGTTAACACCGCGTCTGCGTCGTTTGCATCCTGTCCATTTGGTTTTTTTCCTTCCTTTCCGACAGCAGTTTGGTGAAACCCAAACCCCCACTCCGTGACCACCTCGCCAGGGGATGGTTTATTCAACCCTTTCAAATTTTCTAATACGGTGCCGAGCCTGACATTTTGTCCACCATATAAATTAATTGCACTGTAGACCGGCTTATCGCCATCTTCATCTATGGCTTGATACTCTCCTGGAGCCGAGAAAAGATTTCCATTGCTTAAAATATGGACATAATTCTGGCTGGATGTGGAAAGGTCAATGGTATCCTCCTCCCCACCCTTATCCTCTTCGGTTATGCTGGCAGCCCCCCACTCGCCGTTGAAAATATATTCGTCACTGTCTATGCCCCCGATTAACCGATCATAATCAGTCGGACTGCCGCGTTCGATCACAGCAATCTTGTCTTTTCCTTTACCACCTTTGACCTTATCGCTGCCGGAACCACCCACCAGATAGTCTTTGCCGTCGTCACCGTTCAAATGATCCGGGCCATCATATCCGTATACCTTGTCATCACCCGTACCTCCTGTTACCGTATCTTTTCCATCAGGATTATTTCCAGTGTGGGAGCCATCCCCGTATAGGTTATCATTACCATTCCCGCCATCAATATAATCCGAGCCCTGGCTGCCGACTAGAACATCCTCTCCTTTGCCTCCCATTAATTCATTTGCCTTAACGTACTGATTACCAACAGAAGCGATCAGTTTATCTTGGTTTTCGCCTCCTATAGCTGTAAATACTTCGCGCAATTTGTGTTTGTCATCATCAGTGGTACCAGAAGACTCGTTAATTATTAAAGCCTTGACTCCTATATCTTTCGGGGTTAGATAGAATTTGATTTTCGTGTCGTCGCCGGGTTCTACGCCGAGATAGTAGATCGTGCCAGATTTCAGGCCTGTAATCGAACGTGACTTTGATTCATCGGTAGCGGGTGGCTCATATTCATAGAGAACGGCCTGGCCGGTCTCCAAATTAATTTTACCTTTTATCTTAAGGGTAAGGGCTTGATCTTGATTATCTTTCACCACTTCCATGCGATGATCTTGCTGGTCATCCCAGCTATTTTGATCGGCCCAGCGTAATGTTACAACTTCTCCCGATTCCTTACTAGCACCATAGATTTGATCTTTCTTTTTGGTTCCGATCACATTCGTTATATTTGTTACGATCTCAGCAATCCCGCTTGCCTTGTTTGCACCGAAACTATCCTTGTCTTTTAAGAGATTGACTTGACCTTGAACCGACCTGACTTTTACGTTGCCCATATTGGCAAAAATGATCTTCCATGGGAAAGTCTTAGTTCCCATGCCGCTGACAAGCACGTTGGGTTCCACCTCCGCTTTATAGTGACTATTTTCAAGTCCGTCTTTGACTGCCTTCTCAATTATGTCCTGAAGCTGATCAGGTGATGCGTCATATTTGATTTCTTCTGTAGTGATTTTATTAATCTTAATATTTTTGTTACTCCCGCTCATTACATTCAGTGTCTGAAAATCGATCTCCAGCTTAAACTTGCCGCCAGTGGCATTGGTGTATACATGGTACTCCTTGTCCACTGCTGAAACACCACGGGCCCCACTTATGGGGAGCGTGCTGCATTTAATTGGTGTGCCTCTGTCAGGCACGTATTTTATTTCTTCTACATTATTGACATTTTTAAACGTGACCGTCCACAAATGATGACCATTTTCTGACCTGGCTCCCACGTTAACATTGTTGTTGCCTAACTTAGTTCTTATCACACCCTCAATATCATGTTTGAGGTCGTCTCTTTCCCGATTATTCACTTGGGCACCGCCACCAACCAAAAGCGTGAACTTAAACGTATTGGCATCATTAATCTCAATAGTTGCTATTTCATCCGCTCCGTACTTCAGCTTGAACTTTCCGGCTATTGCATGTTCAGACAGTGCGATAACCTGCGTTTCTTTTGTATCCGAGATTGAAATACCTATCACGCCATGCGAGGAGGGTGGTTTAAATTTAAGGGGACTGATACTGTCAATCTCGAATGTTATTTCCTCTGGATCGTTGATATTTACAAACGTGACCTCCCACAAATGCTGACCATTTTCCAGTTTGTGCTTCACATCATCAACATTTGTATTGCCGGCCGCTTGTCTTAGCACATCCTTAATTTTGTCTTTGAGTTCGGGTCCAGTTATATTACCCTCTGTGTTGCCGCCACCAACTAAAGGCTTAAAGTTAAACTTATAGTTATCGTTAATCTTAATAGTTGCTATATCATCCGCCCCATACTTCAGATTGAACTTTCCTTCTATCGCGTGTTCAGACAGAGCGATTACCTGCTTCTTTTTGTCCTTAGAAACTATAACATCTATAGCTCCTCGCGTGGAGGCTATTTCAAAAATAAGATCTTTAGATCGTATTTCTTTTGCGGCTTGGGTCCCAAGATTTTTAAATGTAACTACCCACGAATGCCACGAATGATCGCTCGGATCATCTGGGTAATCAACAGAATCAATTTTATCATCCCCCGCCTTTTCAGTTAGTTTGACTTGTATCTCATCAGCTAAATCGTCACCGTCTTTGAGGTCATCGTTAAACTTAAAGTTCTTATCACCTGCTACACTGAAGGTAATGAAATCCTGATTATCGTACGTCAGGGTGATTTTACCCCCAACCATTTTTTTCCTTAGCTTTATTGTTTGTTTACTATTATTATTGTTTGCGTAGTCGAATTTTACCGGATCCTCTTCATCTTTCAACGTTACCTCAGCCGGCTTTAATTTTGAAAACAGATCACCCTTATCAAGTTTTATTTGATCGGGCTCAGCAAAAGTCACCTTCCATGTAGTCAAATTGAAAATACGATCTGTAATTTTATCAACAGAAAAGTCGCTTCGATCTAGTAGTTTTACAAGCTCTTTCTTAAAGAGTTGCTCGTATTTTTCTTTCGAGTCATCATCGCTGGAGAATTGTATTTCTTCAGATTCTTCGTTGCCGAATTTCAATCTAATGGAGCCATCAAGGCCAGGTAATCTGTAAATCCATTTCTCCTGTACCGGCAATACCCCGGTCTCAGGCCCGACCCTCTCGATACCATCGTCTACTGCAAAATTTGTATTAAAATTTATTGGTTGATCTGTCAGATTAACATATACTTCGTTTTTAAAATCCGAATAATCGAGAACATTCTGTTTGCCGGCCGGTTGATCTCGCTCACTTTTGTCATTTACAGAACCGCCAGTCAATTTTCCTAACAGTTTCCCATTCTCTTTGATCTTATAATAATTGTTGCCCTTTCCGCCGATAATGTCTCGGACCCTGTTGGCCTCAACTTTTGAGCCGTCATCTTTCTTGTTACCGATTTTATCCGGATCGGCTTCGTACACGGTGACCCTACCGTTCACACCTATTTCGAATAGCAAATCGTGGGTTACATCAGAAAAATTGAGGTCGACTTTACCATTACCACCCTGCTCGACCACAATTTGAAAATCTTTCCCCCACTTGTTCTGGAAATTGAACTTGTTCTCTCCCTTGCCAACCAAGATCTTTTCCGTGTATTCTACTGGCTTTTTAAACAACTCGCCCTTGTCGGCACCACCAAAAAAAGGTTTACCTTTATTCCGTAATTGTTGCCTGCTTCTGCTATCTTATTGACATCAAAAGAAAGAAGAACGTTTTGGCCTTTATGTTTGGTGGGAAAAGAAGTGAAATCCAGAATATCTATTATTTCATTTTCATTGATTTCAGTGACAGTATCTTTAAAGGCTATGTTGCTGTCATTATATAAAAAGTCTTCGAGTGCGAAGACGTAAGTATCAGCACCCCTGCCGCCTTCGAGGGTATCCTCTCCTTTGCCACCGTAGAAGACATCGTTACCATCTCCGCCTTTTAGCTCATCATCTCCTCCCAGGCCCCATAGTTTGTCATTCCCTTTAAGTCCTTCAAATATCTCTTTGCTATTATCCTTACCGATCAGGATGTCACCAGTTCTATTGTCGGTTCCTTTTATAGTTTGGAAGTTTGCTGCCTTGACTGTAATGTCATCAACTGTAATGTCATTAGTATTAACATTACTACTCGTGATATCAGATATGTCTTGACCAGACAGGTTGATTACCTGTCGCCCTGGACTCTCTGAGAAAATTAACGTGTTCTCATTGTCATCTCCGTCACCCGGGCGACCGCCGTCAACCGTGACTTTCTTGAAATCAACTTGCCCCTCAATCGTAAATTCATCTTTGCCATTTCCACCGTATAATTTAATCCAACCTTTGGTATCGTGTTCGACTTTAATTTCATCATCCTTGTTGCCACCTATTAGTCCCATTACATTCTTAAAGGTTTTCTCTTCATTGCCTTTTTTTATCGTAACTTCGCTACGCTTTTTTAAGGTTATTGACAATTTTTCATCGATATTAGAAAGATCGACCTCTCCATTTTTATATAAATGTTTTACAGATAAGTTTTCATTTGGCTCTGATAAGTCTAGAGTTGGTGGCAACTCATTCCAATAAATAGTTTCAGGATCTAATTCCGTTCCATCTTCTAATGATGAAAATTTAATCGCAGGGTCAATTAAGAGCCCACTATATTTTTTAAAAGTACCATCCTTCAGACATACTATTAATGGTGGCTCTCCCAAAAAAACTTCCAGATCCCAATCCCCACCCATTTCACTGTTTCCGGTGGCATCGTTAGATGCCGCCACGTCGGCGCCGCTCAGACTGTGGAGCAGTTCCACAAACTGCTCACCGGATTCACAGGCGGCTATATTGCAGCCGTAAAGTAGAATGTCGGCCCCGGGTTGCAGGAAGCTGCTCCAGGTTTTCAGAGTGGAGGCCTTTTCAGTCAGCGTCTCGCTGTCGACCAGGCTGTTGCCCAGGCGGATTGCGCCGCTTTGGCCGTGGCTGATGATGTGAATGGCTTCGATGTCGCGATGGGCGGAAAGGGAATCGGTGATCTGGTCGATCCCGTCCTTGTCGGAATCGATGATCAGGATTTTAATTGCTGATGAATCTTTGGAAAGGATGCTGTTGATGAGGGTTTTTTGATCCGGTACCCGCGAATCGATGAACACGATCTCGCGGATGTTTTCCCGGGTTGGCGGGCTCTCTTGGGAGAGAGCGGCGGGAATCACTCCTGGAATCGTCGGCGGATCCAGGCCGTGGAACACACGCTCGGCCCTGGCATCGAAATCATCGCTGCCTTCGGGCAAACCGGGTGTCGATCCGGATAACTCCCCGGTCGCTTCACCGGCGCCGTCGAGCTTTTCGTTCACCCGGACCAGGCACGAGGCGTTGTTGCCTGTCTTAGGACTATCCTTTCCGGTTCCGGACGTCCGCAGTTGGGCATCGTTCGATCCGGCAATCCGGATGTAGTCCACAAACCCCTGCAGGGCTGAACGTGAATCGAACCAGGACTTCAAGTCGGAGCGGATCTCATCCATTTTGGGGATGTAGGGCAACCCCAGTAGAAGCTGGAAAGTGGGAAGAAATTCGTTGATTTGAAAATCTTCCTCGAGCAGGGACCAGATATCCGGCAGGAACAGGCCGATGTCCCAATCCGGTGAAAGGGAAACCTCGAATTTGCCTTCGATCAGGTTTTTGAGGCTGTCCTTGTGGGCGGGGTTATCGAGACTGAAATCAGCAATGCCGATTTCAGGCAGGGAACCAAGTTGGATAAGATTCAGCTCGTCGGTCAGATCGAAATCAAAGACCTCGATCAGGGTGAAATATTCCAGGGTAAGTTTGTAAAAATTGTTCGTTCCGGAATCCGGATCGCCGGACAGAAGTTCATCGATGGACGGATCGAGAACCGGAAGCGGTGTGTCAAAATTGCCACTTTGCGCGATGGGTGTTCCCCGTATCATCGAAATCCGAGATTGTGTCCAGGATGGAATTTTTCAGGTCGCCGATGTCCGGGGTGAACTTCGGCAGGATGGCAGCAGACAAATCGGAATTGTTTTGATCCGGTTCGGAAGCTTTGGTTTTTTCCGGCGGATCGATTTCAGGGCCGGAGGCGGCAAACAGCAATAAGAGCGCACCGGTCGTTTCGAGCTCGACAAACTCCTCTGCCGTCTCGTGATCGATGGCCTCCAGTTCATCCAGATCGATGCGGCCATCTTCGGTGATGGCGTCAGCGAATGTGACGCTGATCTTCACATCCGGCTCGATATTTTCGTCGGCTTTTCCTGCCGGCGCCCGAACCGGATTATGCGCCTCGCCGGCATCTTCTTCACCGGATTTGGTGGTCAGGGCAGTGTTGAATTTTCGAATGACAACGAAAAATGCGTCTGCTTTTTCAACATCCACGCCAAAGCAGCAGTCTATTTCCAGATCGGCGATAACACTCTGTTTTTGCTCGGAACTTTCATCATCGCTGCCGCCTTCCGGATCGCAGGCGCGAACCTCTCCCTTGCGGGTTGCATGGATTTCCAGATCGAACCGCAGCGCGCCGCCACACGGGGTCAGCCCGCCATCCAAGCAATCCACGGCGACTTCCAAGTCACTGTGATGTTTGGGGCTTTTCTTTATGGCACGAATCAGGCCATCGGCATTGGGCGGGTCGAGGCCGTCGTTGAAGTGATCATACACCGGTTTGGCCAACCCGGTATGCAATATCTCGGCGAATCCGATGAATTCGCCGATGGTCGTGTCACTAATTTTGGGTATGGGTTGGGCAAATGCGCCGACCTTTTCCAGCACATTTCCCAGCCGGGAAAGCGCCTTCAGGCCCCTGATAATCTGTTCCTGCTGGCGGGATGAAATCGGTGCATTTTCATATTCAGAAGCATCCGATTTTGACGCATCTGCCGCCTCTGCCGCACCGTCATTTTCGCCGGATTCGGCAGAATCGTCCTCACCGTCGAACAGATTTTCGTCGGTGAGTCCTGCAAATAGATCGTCGATGGATTGGGAGAGATCGTAGGTGTGTTTGTCCTGGATGGGGTCTTCTTCGAGACAGAGATCGTCGCCGAGGGCAACCTCGTCTGCCTGGGGCAGCAGGTCGTCGCCAAGGTCGAATTCGCAGTCCTCCTGCAGATCGCACGGCGCAACTGCGGCTGCATCTGCGGAGAGCAGAATCCGCGGTTCCAGGTTCTCCAGTTCGAACCGATTTATGAGTCCCGACCGTTTCAGCGTCTAAGCCTCCTGCGTCAGGGTAATCGGCCTAAATTAAATGGAGCGACAATATCAAAGAGAGCTTTTGGAAATGATCGTTTATGATAGAGGTACAGTAAGTTACGTAAAGAGGTGAAAGAAAAAACGAGCCTCAGCTGCGGTTTCGAAATACAAAACCAGACAGCTCTTCAACGAGCGCAACGGTCCGGCAAAATCACCTGCCGGATCGGATACGTCCCTTGTCGTACCGAACTTGAGTGGCTGTTTATATCTTTATGGCATGGCGGGAAAAACGTAAGCTAATACTTTGTTATTATCTGTTGGTGAAAGTTGTCAAGGACTTTTTTAAGTACTTGCCAAAAAACTGATGTCCACCACAGAGGCACGGAGTGCACGGAGAGTGCCGAATCAAAAAAGACGAAGAATCTCTCACAGAGCTCTCAGAGGGCATAGAGGATGAATAAATCTCTTCAAGAGCGATCAGAGGCCGGGGACGATTTCCGTTGATTTTGAATCATCGAGAATACATATTAAGGACGGCTATAAGATAATAAGTTTCTTGGATACGACCTGTCGAAATTGGGGCGGCAAAGGGCGACCGGATACCATAAAAATTGAGAAACTTATAATTTTATGGGCCTATGAACAAAACTAAGGCTGCGGTAATCATCCATTCTTTCACCCCCACCGGGCCTCCCCCCTCAAGGGGGAGGACTATATGTTCTCCCTCTACTGTCGCAGATCCCGGGCTTGTCTCGGGGGCGGGAGGGAGCCAGTGGGAGGGGGTAAGATTGGCTCATTCCTAATTTTCTTTATAGGCCCGAAATTTTATGGGCGTGCCCAATGATTGTCCGGCCATGCCCCGGCTGCGGGATTATAAAATCGGCCGGATATGGTCTGCGTGTGTCGAGCGAAGGACGTGAGCGAACGGCTAAACAGGATTCAAAAGGAATAGAACCTTAGATTTACCAGGAAAGAAATTTGCATTTGGCCTTCGGAGAGTATCTAAACATTTCTCTTTTTTGAAATGTTTTATGACACAACAGCTTGCTATGCTTTTTTACTTCAGTCCATTCGAACTTTTTCTGTTTAGATTGGCTGTCCTTCAGGATGTCACGGCCACGACCACCACGAAGTCGATCCTTTCCGGCGCCGCCGATTAGTACGTCATTGCCACGCCGGCCGTAGAGTTTGTCATGACCATCGCCGCCGTAGAGGTAATCATCTCCGGAACCACCGAATAGCCGGTCGTTACCCGAACCACCGCATAGAACCGCACCCACGCGAATCTTCCGCGACACTTTCAGGATGTCGTTTCCACCCTTCCCGTAGATGACAATCTTGCTCAGGGCCTTGTTAATACGGAATTTTTCATAGTATCCGGTGTTTCGCTGATGGATCTTTACCACGTACTGATCGCTGCGGCATGCTTTGGTGACCTTGATCGTATCTCGTCCCTCGCTTCCGGTGATGGTCAGGATGCTCTTTCCCGGATGATCCGCATCAGGTTCCAGGGTCCAGGCACACGCACCCACAGTTACCCTCTGTGTGACAGTGTCGGTCCCTCCGTCGTCGTCGATGACCGTAAAAGCAACGGTGTAGGTACCCGTTTCAGGCGGCATGAAATCGAGTGTCGCACCGGAGCCGGTGGCCACCAACGTGCCGGAGCCATCGAGCACCTTCCACTCCATCGTGTGAACATCTAGTGTGCCGGGGTCTGTGAAACTGCCCTCGAAAGCCAGAACCTCACCGGGCATACCGCTGGTCGGACCGGAGATATCGGCCGTCGGCGCCACATTGTTCACCGCTATGGTTGTGGAAGCGGTATCGCTGCCACCGTCATAGAGTAGCGTAACCTCGATGGTATAGTCATCCCCAGGCGTGCCGCTTGGGGCATCGTCCAGGTACCGGTGAGTCTCAGTAAATGATGTGGTGCCGGGATCGCAGGTAAACGACTCCAAAGGACTGGCATCGCCCCAGTCCACTGTAAGAGTGAATGCGCGGCCGCCGGCATTAATGATCATTCCGGAAAGGGTCGCCGCATCATTCTCGTTGATTGGTGTACTCACCGCCACGTTCACGAGCGCCGGTTCGTTGACTACAGTGGCCGTCCAGCCGGCGGTGTCCGTCACGTTGTGCAGCCCGTATCCCTCCGGGTGAATCGGGTGTCCGACTGCCGTAGCGGTATTGATCAGTTCGCCGCCGATACTGCCCCCGCCGAAGAAAATCCCTCCAACAGCACCGCTACCCGCCAAACGGACTTCCAGTCGGCTGACATTCCTATCGTTCACATCAACGGTCTGGAAACTGTTATTGCCAAGTTTGGAAAATGCTGTGCAGGAGATGATCTTACCGCTTTGATCATACGTCACGAGCTTGCTGCCGCACTCGCCGCAGTCGATATCAAGCACCTGGATGGCTTCCACGGTCACCGGATTTTCAAAGGTGAAAATCAGCTTGCCGCCGCGGGCGTTGTCGTCCGGATCGGACGGATCGCCGTCCTCGGAGATAATCAGAATGTTCCCAAGGGCTTGACTGTTTTCTCCACGCCGACCCGCCTGGCCTCCCCACCCAATGCCGGGTCCGCCAAAATCTCGATTCGGAGTACCGAGGTCCCAATCGCCGCCGGTTGGGATGCCGCTGTCGAAGATCATGGCCGGATTGCAAGCCGGATCATGGGTGGTCACCGTGAGTCCAAGCGAAGCGAATTCGTCGTCGATGATCTGCCCCGCTGACAGGGTGTTGCCGGCGCCATCAATTTCGAAATCCAAATCGGGCAGACCGTATGCAGGTGTGCAGACGCGGTCGAACTCCTCAACCTGGCCGGGTTGCAGGACGCCACTCCAGATCCGGTGGTCTCCGTAGGGGTTGATCATGGCATCATAGACCTGGGCGCCGCCGTGCAGTACCACGTCTCCGGTGTTCTCTACTCGGAAGTGATAGGCGAAGGGCTCACCCAGGTTTACAATTTCGGGCCCGGTCTTGGTCAGATCGATGCCGGCGGTAAAGAAGCCGAAGTCCACGTCTCCAATCTCTTCCCCGTCTGCCAGAGTTACGAGATGAGATCTATACGTTCTTGGATTACCGTCACTGTCTGCCGTATCATCGGAGCCCTGATTCTGAAGGGTCGCGTACCAACCTTCCAACACGCCGCCTGGGAGGAAGTTGTCCTGGGAGATCTCGACAACATATACACCTGCAGTCAGCCCGGTGAATTCATAGAAACCGGTCGCAGTCGTGGTCGTGGAAGCGATCAGGTCAGCATCTGCGTGGAGGAGATTGACAAGTACACCTTCGATGCCGGGCTCGCCATCATCCTGAATGCCGTCCACAAGATGGCCGGGACCGTGATAGAGGTCGTGCCAGACGAAATCGCCAATACTTTCTATTGGGTTCACCGTCATCGCGAAGGTGTCGCTGCCCTCGCCGAAATCATCATCGATCACCGTCACCGTCACTGTGTAGACTCCAGCATCAGCATACGCGTGGCTAAGACGAAATGTCTTTTCCGTCAGTGACAATGGCTGCACCCCGGTTCCGTCATCGTAGTCGACCGTGGCCGCCCAAGTGTCTGCGCCAGGATCGGTGAAGCTTCCGAAGCTCTCAAAGAGAACACCCTCATCTATCGTCGCATCCTCTCCCGCATCCACCACAGGCGCGACATTGAACACCGTCAAATCGAAGGTCACCGTATCCTGATCGTCCGCATCGTCTTCCGCGGTGATCGTGACCGGCTGACTCTGCTCGGGCCCGTCTGTAGTGGCAAACGACCAGCTCCAGGTCCCATCGCCGTGGTTCACGACCGTGCCTAACGAGGCGTGTAGTGTCATCGGGTCTCCGCCCGGATCGAAGCAAGTGCCGCTGTTGGTGGCGATATCGTCTTCGGTAACCGTCTCCGAAAGACTATTAACCCGAACGACAGGAGCCACATTCAGCACCGTCACCGTGGCCGTATCTTCACCCACATCGCCGTCATCGTCGGTCACCGTCACAGTCACCGTGTAGATACCGTCTGCTGCGTAATCGTGGCTGAGGCTGAAGGCGCTTCCGGTCAGGGGGAGAGGTTGGACGCCGGAACCGTCCCCATAATCTACTGAGGCCGTCCAGGTGTCGGCGCCGGGATCAGTGAAGCTGCCTCCGCTCTCGAAGAGAACATCTTCCTCTATTGTCGTCTCCGGCCCCGCCTCGACTTCCGGAGCCGCGTTGTTGACTACCAGCTCGAAGCTAGTCTCTGTGAATGCATCGTCGCTGTCTGTGGCCGTGATGGTAACCACCTGACTATCATCCGGACCGTCGGTCGTATCGAACGTCCAGCTCCAGGTGCCGGCAGCATCGTCCTGGGTGATCGTGCCGACCGACGCCGTGATGATGACGATATCTTCACCCGGATCAAAGAAGGTTCCGGTGTTGGTCGCGGTCTGGCCTTCTTCCACTGTTACCGAGGCATTGTCTGCAGACACGTCCGGGGCGACGTTTATTAAATTTACGGTCACGCTCGCATTACTGATGCTACCGTCGTCGTCGGTGACCGTCAGGGTAACCGCATAGATGCCGTCATCCAGGAAAGTAAAAACGGGATCTGGATCAGTACTAATTCCCAAACCACCAAAGTCCCAGGACCAGGAGACGATCGCATCCGGCGAAGAAGTAGATTGGTCAGAGAAGGCCACCTCCGATCCTTCGGCCTGGAGCTCCGGCGACCAGGTAAACGCTGCTGTGGGTCCAAGATCCGTGATCGTGATATCGCTGGTCACCGTGTCGGTGGAACCATCGTCGTCGGTGACCGTCAGCGTAACCGCATAGGTGCCGTCATCTTGGAAGATAAAGGCGGGATCCTGCTCGGTGCTTGATCCCACACCGCCGAAGTCCCAGGACCAGGAGACAATCGTATCCGGTGCAGAAGTGGACTCGTCGGCAAAACCCACCGCCGCTCCTTCGGCCTGGAGCTCCGGCGACCAGCTGAATGCCGCGGTCGGTCCAAGATCTGTGACCGTGATTTCATTGGTCACCGTATCGGTGGAGCCGTCGTCGTCGGTGACCCTCAGCGTGACCGCATAGATGCCGTCATCCAGGAAAGTAAACTCTGGATTTGGATCAGTACTGGACCCCATTCCACCAAAGTCCCAGGCCCAGGCGACAATCGCATCCGGCGAAGAAGTAGACTCGTCTGTAAAGGCCACCGCCGCTCCTTCGGCCTGGGGCTCCGGTAACCAGCTGAATGCCGCGGTCGGTTCAAGATCCGTGATCGTGACATCATGTGCCACCGTGTCGGTGGAGCCGTCGTCATCGGTCACCGTCAGCGTAACCGTGTAGCTGCCGTTATCTATAAAGGTGAAGACAGGATCCTGTTCGGTGCTGGTTCCCAATCCGTCAAAGTCCCAGGACCAGGCAACGATCGCATCCGGCGAAGAGGTAGATTCGTCGGTCAACGACACCGCCGATCCTTCGGCCTGCGGCTCGGGCGACCAGCTGAACGCTGCCGTCGGTCCAAGATCTGTAACCGTGATTTCATTGGTCACCGTGTCGGTGGAACCGTCATCATCCGTTACTGTCAGCGCAATCGTATAGATGCCGTTATCGGGGAAGGTAAAGAAGGGTTCCTGGTCGGTGCTGGTCCCCAAACCGCCAAAGTCCCAGGACCAAGAAACAATCGCATCCGGTGAAGAAGTGGATTCGTCGGTAAATGCCACCGCCGCACCTTCGGCCTGGGGTTCGGGCGACCATGTAAATGCCGCTGTCGGCCCAAGATCTGTAATCGTGACTTCGTGCGCCACCGTGTCGGTGGATCCGTCGTCGTCGGTCACCGTCAGCGTAACCACATAGATGCCGTCATCCATAAAGGTGAAGACGGGACTCTGCTCGGTGCTGTACCCTAAACCACCAAAGTCCCAGGACCAGGAGACGATCACATCGGGTGCAGAGGTGGACTCGTCGACAAAAGCGACCGCCGAACCTTCGGTCTGGGACTCCGGCAACCAGGTGAACGCGGCTGTGGGACCAAGATCTGTGACCGTGATTTCATTGGTCACCGTGTCGGTGGAACCGTCATCATCCGTTACTGTCAGCGCAATCGTATAGATGCCGTCATCCAGGAAAGTAAAGACGGGATTTGGATCAGTACTGGTTCCTAATCCGCCAAAGTCCCAGGACCATGCGACGATTGCATCCGGAGAAGAAGTAGATTCGTCTACAAAAGCCACCGCCGCACCTTCGGCCTGGGGTTCGGGCGACCATGTAAATGCCGCTGTCGGCCCAAGATCTGTGATCGTGACTTCGTGCGCCACCGTGTCGGTGGATCCGTCGTCGTCGGTCACCGTCAGCGTAACCGCATAGATGCCGTCATCCATAAAGGTGAAGACGGGACTCTGCTCGGTGCTGTACCCTAAACCACCAAAGTCCCAGGTCCATGCAACGATCGCATCGGGCGAAGAAGTGGACTCGTCGGCAAAGGCCACCGCTGAACCTTCGGCCTGGGGTTCGGGCGACCAGGTAAATGCGGCGGTCGGTCCAATATCCGTGACCGTGATATCGCTGGTCACTGTGTTGGTGGAACCGTCGTCGTCGGCGACCGTCAGGCTGACCGAATAGATGCCGTTATCTATAAAGGTAAACTCTGGATTTTGAAAATTACTGGACCCCAAGCCGCCAAAGTCCCACGACCATGCGACGATCGCATCCGGTGAAGAGGTAGATTCGTCTACAAAGGCCACTTCCGAACCTTCGGCCTGGGGCTCCGGTGACCAGCTGAACGCGGCGGTCGGCCCAAGATCTGTGATCGTGACATCGTGCGCCACCGTATCGGTGGAACCGTCATCGTCTGTCACCGTCAGCGTAACCGCATAGGTGCCGTTATCTATAAAGGTGAAGGCGGGACTCTGTTCGGTGCTGGATCCCAAACCGCCAAAGTCCCAGGACCAAGAAACAATCGCATCCGGTGAAGAAGTGGATTCGTCGGTAAATGCCACTGCCGATCCTTCGGTCTGGGGTTCGGGCGACCAGGTAAACGCGGCGGTGGGTCCAAGATCTTCGACAGTCACCTCTACGGTATCAGTGCCCACTCCGTCGTCATCGTCGGTGACCGTCACAGTAACCGCGTACAGGCCATCTTCGATGTAGAAATGGCTCAGATCGAAGGCCCCGTCCTGATTCAGTGGTAGCGGCTGAACGCCGGTGTCGTCCCCGTAGTCCACCGTCGCCGTCCAGGTGTCGGCACCTGGATCACTAAAGCTGCCGCTACGGGAAAAAGTGCTGCCCTCGTCGATGGTCTCATCCGCACCCGCGTCCACCACCGGGACCGCGTTGTTGACTACCAGTTCGAACGTGGTTTCAGTGAATGCATCGCTACTATCGGTGGCTGTAATCGTGACGGTTTGGCTGGCATCCGGGCCGTCGGTCGTATCGAAGGTCCAGCTCCAGGTGCCGGCAGCATCGTCCTGGGTGATCGTGCCCACCGAAGCAGTAATGGTCACGTCGTCCCCATTCACATCGGCGAAGGTGCCGGTGTTGGCGGCCGTCTGAGCCTCTTCAACCGTCACAGCAGCGTGCTCCGCCGCGATTGTGGGCGGTAGGTTCGACAGGTCCTTCGTTACCGTGACCAGTACTGCGTTGGACTCATAACCGTCGTTATCGCGCACCGTGTAGCGGAAGGTATCAGGGCCGACGAAGTCATCCGACGGAGTATACGTCACCGTCCCGGTCTGCTCGTCTACCGTCACAACACCCTGCTCGGGACCGCTGTCAGGCACGATCTGAACCGTAGTCGGATCGATTGTGCCGTCAAAGTCGAAGTCATTGGCAAGGACGTCAATTTCGACCGCCTTCCCAACGCGTTCCTCTGCATGGTCATCTGCGGCAATGGGCGGAACAGGTCCCTCGCCGATGATCACGGCGTTATCGAGAACGACGCTGCTGTCGATATGACCGAAACCCAGCAGATCGAAGCACAGGGTCGCCACAGTGCCGCCCGGGACACCGCTCAGATCGACCGCTATCAACACGGGTTCGGACCAGGACAGCACGTCCCCGGAATTGCCCAGATCCGGTACCGACACGAGTGTGCCGGCATACGTACTGCCGTCTGCCTGGATGTTCAGGAAGGCGTCGGTGTCGGTCAGGCCCACCGCCGTGCCAACCAGGGAGGTTTGGGTCTCCGCATCGATCAGCGCCGCTTCGAAGGCATCCGGTGGCTGACCCGTGCTGCTGCCCAGGTCGATCCCCACGACGGCAAACAGCAGCGTCTGGGCCCCATCGGGCACGATGAAGGTCTGGCATAACCCGCTGAAGAGGTGGTCATCCTCAACCAACACACCCTGACCGTTTTCGATTGCCGAAGAACCGCGAAGTTCCCAGGCAAAGCCGGGGTTGGCGGGGTCGTCGATGGTAAAGGTGCCGTTGGTGATGCCGATGGACAGGTCATCCTCATTGTAGGTGCCTTGATTCAGCACTTCCCGTGATTCGCCGGCACCTGTGCCCTGGGCGAGGTCCAGCGAAGACGGCAACCGGCGCACCCCGGCCGGCAGGATGCCCGTCATGAGACGCGAAGGATCGATCCCGGCCGGCACGTCCGGCAGACCCATGATGTGGCCCATCTCGTGCATCAGTACGGTCAGGAGGTCGATCTTGCCGACGGCCGGACTATTCGCATTGGCGCGCATCTCCCAGTCGTAAATGACATTCTGGAATTCGTTATCGTCCCAAGGTGTCTTATCGATAAACCAGCCGTGGCCGGCGGCATTGTCATCCAGTGTGATTAGATTAGCCCTGGTTCGGGCCAGCGTCTGGTCTGGGAGATCACTAATCTCCAACCGTACATTCTGCAGATTCAAAGAATGCTCATCAACTATATTTACTGTTTTCCAGTGAGCAACGGCGTCGCCTGTAATCGCAGCAATTCTGTCCGTTTCCAGCAGCTCATTACTCAGTTCCCCTTCAACGTATCCCTCAGCCATTAAAGCTTCGTCAAACTGCGGCCAGTCGCCCGTGGTCCAGACTGCCTGAGCGTGGGTTAGATCACTATCATCGATCGTGCTATCTGTTGAGTCCGCGCTCGAGATCGGTGAAGATTGGCCAGAGGGCGGGGTGATCCCGCGTGCCGCAGAGATGATCTGGACGTCGAGTTGCGAAGGCAGGCGGCGAATCGAAGGAGTCAACTCAGCACCCATCAGGTCGTTGGGGTACTTATTGCCATCCAGGTGCTCTCCGTCGGGGCTAAGGGTGGCCCCGAAATCCGGAGTCACGAACTGTTGGGTGTCGCCGATCGTCTCGACATGGCTTGCGAAGCCCGCCAAATAAGGCGTGAACCCAGCGAGATGACCAATCTCGTGCAGCAGCACTGTCAGCAGGTCGTATTTGTCGGCTGCTGGAGAACCAGGCGCAGCCTGGAATGCCGTGTCGTCGAGAACCAGTGATAACTCGGAAGTATCGAAGGGTGTAGGATCGACGAACCAGCCGACACCTGCGGCATTGGTGTCAAGGATGATGGTGCCAGCGGATGGATTACCGCTGGGGTCCAACGTGGTGGTGTGGGTCTCGCCGAGCTGACTACCAGGCAGATCCTCGAATGCCAGGGTGAGAGTGAAAGGCGCGAGACCCGAGACAAGCCCTGACCACGTTGCCAAGGCTGTTGTTGGAATGGTATCCGGCGACAACAGTGCAATGATACTTGCGTCGCCGGCCGACACCGGATCCGGTTCTTGCCATACAGATCCAACCAGTTTTGCTAAATTCCTTGAAAGTCCGGCGATATTTCGTAATTCTGTTTCGAGCGCGACAACAATGAGGGCTTTCTTGTTTTCAACTATAGGAAAACCTATACTCTCTAGATAATCAATCATCGCATGAAACTTTTCATGTATTGTTTCAACTCTCACCGCATCCACTCCCGACATAGGCCGAAAGTCCGATTCTTTTCCAAAGTCATAGAGCGAGCGTTGTTCTGCCTTCTTAACCAATGCCTCATCCATGACGATTTGATCGTTCACGAGCCTACGTGTAGGATTGGCTTGAGTGAGCGTCGGATCTGTCGTATCTCGGTTAGCCCAACCACCTTTCTCTTCCGCGAGAGCGAGTGCCTTCTTCCTATACGCGATCTCAAAGTTCAACCGTGAAAGCTGGTCGCGCACGTTCCCTGGCGTGAACTCACCTGCCTTCACGGCGATCGGTTGGGTTAATTCAAATGCACTTTGTAAAGTTTCAGAAGGATCACCACCACGACCACCGCCACCACCACGCCCCCTCGGCGATGTCGGTAGTTCGGAGGGAGGCAAGGCATTTCGAGCGCCGAAGCTGGGTGAGGCTGGGTTCTCCCCGACGACTCTTGGCGTGGGCGCCTCGCCGGAGGTTACTGCGGGCTGGGCTGCCTGGCCGAAAATGGCGCCGGATTCGGCTGCCGAGGCTGCAGTGGCTCGGGCCCTGGCCGCGTAACTGTCCATGAGGATTCCCTTGGCGCCCCCGGCCACGCCGCCGATGCCCGCCCCAAACACGAGGCCCCACTTGGCCGCCTGCCCGAATTCTGCGGCGTTGAACTGCTGCCGCATGCCGGCGCCAATATCAATTCCCTGCTCCGCCGCATTCAAGCCGGCGCCAATGGCCGCACCGACCAATCCTCCCTTAGCCGCACCGGCGATTCCTTGCTTAACTGTATGCGCTCCGGCAGTTTTCAGTCCACTCCATGCGACGCTGAGGCCGGCCTTCACTCCTATTTTGGCCGCCGCAGCTCCCCCACCGACCCCTGCGGTCGCGGCTTCTAAAAGGGAAAGTGAGGCGTGACCCACAGTTCCGCTCCAGTATTCCAGGTCCGAGATTTTCCCCTTTTCCCTGGCCTCGAAAATACGGTCATGTTTGGAGACGAAACCTTTCTGTGTGAAGATGTAGGGAATGAAACCAACTGTGGCCGCGTCCCAAAGGTTGTAACCAATGTCCTTAAAAATGAGACCCACGTTACTCAAGAACCCACCCTTCTCTAATGTCTCCCGATAGGACTTTTCGTCGAGACCCATTAACTGCCGATTCGACTCGGCCTCGTAGCCGGTCGGATCGACGTAGGTTAACGGATTCGCGTGGGCATAAAGATAGCGGTGGAGGCTCGGAGGGTTGTCGACCTGACCTAGGTAGGAATCCTGGCTGATGAATGCCCCGATATCCGAGTCATAATAACGCGCCTTGAAGTAATACAGTCCCGTCTCGGGGTCGTATTCATGACCAGTGTAGGTCTTCGGGTTGTCGGAGGATCCGACCATCTGTCGGAAGTTGCCCCAGGCATCATATTGGTAGCTGACCTGGAGGGCGCCGGTGTCGGCCGTCAAGTTAACGACGCTGTTTAGGCCGTCACAGGCATAGAACTGGCTGGTTCGTGTCGGTCCTGAGGGTCCGGGGTCTACGTCGACCCGGGAGAGAAGCCGATCCCCATAGTCGTACTTGATCCGGGTCTGGCCGGCTGTGTCGTATTCAAGCAGTGTCGAGCGGTCGTCGTACAGGTAGCGCGTCTCGCCGGCAGCGTCGATCTTTTTCACCCGCATCCTGGCGTGATCGTAGTCGAACTTTACCGGCGAACCATTACCATCCGTCGTCGCTACCAACTGGTCGCGAATGCTATACGCATAGGGGATGGTGACGGACGGGCTGACAACGACGACCAGCGGATTCCCGTTGGCATCGTACGTAAAGGCGAGACTCTGCGACTGGTTGACATTGTCGGTGACGCTCCACAGCCGGTTGACCCGGTCGTAGGCGTAGGTCCGGTCGAAGGACTGTGACGGATCGGTTGGATCCGTGCCTTTCTCGGTGAGCCGGTTGCCGTTCTTCGAGTAGGTATAGCTGACGTCGCCGCCAAGGCCGGTGGCACCGTAGGTCACACGGGTCAGGCGATTGAGTCGGTCATACTCGTATGTCGTTGTCTCGGGCATACCGCCGTTGATATCGTATTGGGTCTCGACCTGACTTTTCCGGTTGCTGTTGGCATCGTAGCTGTACTGGTAACTTGAAAGGGCCTGAGAAGCGCCGTCGTGATTGACGATACTGAGCAGTCGATCGGCGCGATCGTACGACGGATAGGACGCGACCGTTCCGTTGGGATAGGCGATTGACTTGAGAAGGCTATCGGGAAAGTAGGCGTAGGTCGTTGTTCCCGCCTCGGTGGTGGCCGTATCCAACCGGTTCCTCTCGTCGTAGGTGTAGGTGGTTGTGATGCCGTCCGGGTCGGTCACCGAGAGACGATTCCCCTGCTTGTCGTAGGTATAGCTGATGATCTTACCGTCGTAGTTTTTGGCCTCCACCAGGCGGTCCAACTGGTCGTAGTCGTAAATGTACGACTCGGTGACGTTCGCTCCATCGACACGCTTGACCTCAATAACGGAGATTAGATTGCTGTTGTCGTCGTATCCATAAGCGATGGAGTGCGGCTGATAATCGAGATCGGGATCGACATGGTTCGAGTAGACTCTCTTCTCAAGCCGGTCAAGGTAGTCGTAGGCCAGATCAACCCGCTGGCCCTCGGGGTCGACAATCAGGGTCTGGTTGCCGACATCATCGTAGTCATAGTGGGTGTGGAGGGCCGTAGATAGACTGCCGCCCGGATTCGATCCGGCCTGTGTAGTCGCCGTAATCTGGCCGGGGGTCAGGTGTTGGTAGGTATCGGTCAGGCGGTTCAGGACATCGTACGCGTAGGTGACCAGGTTGCCGTTGGCGTCTTGCTGGGCGACCCGGTTGCGGTTCGCGTCATAGAGATAGCTGGTCACGCCGCCGGCGCCTCCGCGGGTTTCGTCCACTGAGAGCAACGTGTTGAATTCGTCATAGGTATAGGTGGTCGTGTGGTCCGGGCCCGCCGGCTCGGTCATCGACAGGAGGTTGTTGCTGCCGTCGTAGGAGGTGTAGAGCGTCGCGTTCCCCTCGCCGTCAACGGCCTTAGTCCAGCGATACAGGGCGTCGTAGGTGTAGGTCATGTCGGCGGTAGCACCGGTCGCGCGTGCATCCTTGACCGTGAGCAGATTGCCGACGTCGTCATAGGTGTATTTGGTAGTGGCCTCGACGGATGAGCCAAACCCCGTGATCATCTCGACCTGGCGATTGGCCCCGTCGTAAAGGAACTTGGTCTCGTTCCCTTCTGCATCGCGGACGAAGGTCTTATTGCTGTTGCCGTCGTACTCGGTCTCCAGCAGGACTATCTGGGTAGTCCCATAGTCCGCAGCCAAGCCGGGATCCTTGCGGCTCACTCGGACTCGCCGGCCGAGTGAATCATTCTGAACGATGGTCTCGATACCGCGGCGATCGGTCGTGATCACCCGGTTGCGATCATCCTGATAGTCCACCGACATGGTGGTTCGGGTTGTTGTTGGGTCGCCCTCCTCCGTCAGGATCAGTCGGTTCAGGTCATCGTAGTCATACATGGTGTGGCGCCCGAGCCTGTCGATTCTCTCGATCAAGTTGACGCCATCGTAGATGAAGTAGTCCGTGTGGCTTAACGCATCGGTCGTGCTCTCCACGCGGCCGAGCTTGTCGTACTGATGGACGGTCGGATTTCCTTTCGCGTCCTCGATGGTCACCTTGAGGTTGGCGTCGTCATAGGTGTAGACCGCTGTTGCGAGCCATTGACCGCCGCCGGAAATGTCCTCGCGGACCCTCTCCTCAATGGGTCGATTAAGCTCATCGTAGTCGGTCTGAAAGACGATGCCGCGTCGATCGGTCTGCTTGATCAGGTTGCCAACGCCATCGTAAAAGTACGTTTCAAAGTACCCCTGTTGGTAATCGGCGCGGATCATCCGGTTGAGCCCGTCATACGTATACTCGACATCCTTGTCGCCGTTTTGGGGATCCTGGATCGTCTTCAGGTTTCCGTTTCCGTCATAGGAGTACACGGTGGTCAGATTCAGCCCCTGGGGATCCTGAGAACGCTGGCGGACGCGGTCAAGCCCGTCGCGAAGCTCTTCGATCTCGAATCCCCGCGGGTCGGTGATCACGATCCGGTTTTGGGTGTCGTCGTATAACGTGGTTGTCGTGTAGACGACCGGGGACGTGTTCGAGTCGGTGGGGTCGCCGAAGACTTTTTGATTCACCTTCGTGGGGCGGCCCAATCCATCCTGGATTTCGACCCCGTTGTCGTAGGTAACCTCATACGTGAACTGACTACCGGTCCGGTGCTCCGCCTTCACGACATTGCCGCTCTTGTCGTACGTGTACTCCACAGAGTTGTCGAGCGCGTCGGTCTCCTTCTTCAGGCGGTAGACCTTGTCATAGGAGTAGGTCATGGGGTTTCCGTTGGCGTCGGTCTCCCGGACCTTATTCCCGACCAGGTTGTAGCGAGTCTCGACGACGGCGTTGGGGAACGGAAGGATGGTCTTGACCGGCCGGTGGAGCCGGTCGTAGATGTACTCCGTCTTGTTTGCGAAATTGTCGATGGCGAACAGCTGGTTGTCCTCGGTGTCGTAGCCGAGTTGCCAGGTTTCGAGGGCCTGACCCACCGTGAGTTCGATTTTGGTGTTCCGATTCAGAGCGTCGAATATGAAAGTTCGCACCACGCTGCGAGGATCGGTCTCCTGGATGATGTTGCCGTTCTCGTCGTAGGCGTACCGGGTGATCAGATCCGTCGTTGACCCATCAGCAGCGGTCACACCCTTTTCGGTGCTCGTGACGGGGCGGTTTCCCGTGTCATACTGGTATGAAGTTTCCTGGCCGAGTCCATCGGTCATGGTTATGACCTCGCCGCCCGGCTTGTACTGATAGGTGGTCTGCTCAGGAGCCTGGTTGAACAGGTCGTCGTAGCGCGTCTCGCGGATCTTCCGATCGAGCGTATCATATGCGTACTCGACGCGGTGGCCGAACGTGTCAGTCTGGGTCAGGAGCCGGCCGCGAGCATCGAAGGCCCGTGTTGTCATGTTCCCCTCGGGGTCCATGATCTGCGTGGCGTTGCCGTAGGGGTCGTACGCCGTGTATTTCGTCACCTTTCCGCGCGGGTCCGTCTGCGTGAGCAGATCGCCCTTCGTGTCGTAGGCAAATTTTGTCGTTTCGCCCGCCGCGTTGATCACCGCGACCATGTTCCCGGTCCTGCCGGTCGGTGCCGGGTAGGAGACGCCGGCAGCAACACCGGTCGGGCTGTCGTAGACGTAATAGGCCGAGTTTCCCTCCGCGTCGGTCTTGCTGGTCGTCTTGCTGAACAGCGGGTCGTAGGTGTAGGTGGTAACGATCTGGTTGACTGCGGAGCCGCTCGCATCCACCACCGGGACGTGGAACGGGTCGGAGCCACCGGTGAACGTTACCGTTTCTTGAGTGAGGTTGCCGAGTTCGTCGTACTTATAGGCCCTGTGCAGACCGAGGGAGTCCGTCTGCGAAACGAGCTGAATGTCGATTCCCGAACCCGGGATCGAGTTGGGCTTGGGTGAATCCGGGGTCGCCCATTCCATCGTTGTGACCTTGCCCAGCGGAGCTTCAATCTTCACCGTGGCGCCGTAGTCGTTGAGGGTGTAGACCGTGGGCGGGATCGGCCGGGGGTCCTGCACGATCCGTTTGTTGGGCGTTCCGGGCGTTGTACTAATGTTATAGGTGAATGTTGTGGTAGAGAAAGCATTGCCGCCGGTGCGCCCTCCCGGCTCGATCACCTTGTTCACAAACTCATCGGCCCGGATCCCGAAGGCCGCGGGCAGTCCGGGGTAGGAGAAGATCGCCTTCCCTGTATCCGCCAGGTACTTGTAGGTCGTTACGTTCCCGTTGGGGTCGGTGTACGAGAGCATGTTGTGGCCGGAATCATCAAACCCGGGTGTGTACGTGTATTTCTCGACCCGCTTATCCCGAGAGACCTGGATCAGGTTGCCTACCGAGTCGTACTCGTATCGGACGTCCAATCCGTGGAGATCGAAACTGATTGGATCATACCCAGTCAGGCGCGTGATCCTCTTCCGGCGGAAGATATCGGGAGGGTCCTTCTGATTGTTCTTTTCCCAACGATACGTATCCGTGTTCGAGTCGAATACTGCCGAGTAGTCCAGGATGAGGGCCCGTCCCGAGGATTCCTCAATCAGGTCGAGCGTATCCGGGTCGCTGTCGACATATGGCAGAAGTAGCCCCGGAAGGTTTTTCACCGCAGGATCATTCGTGTCGTAGTAGAGGTTGATGCGATTTCCGTTGGGCTCCTCGATGAACCTGAGCGTATAGATTTTATCGGAGGATGCGCTGTTGGGGTTGGATGGCGGCTGCAGCTCGAAGTGATATCGGACATGGCTCTTGGTGTAGAAGTCATAGCTGTTGGGGTCGCTCTGGGGATCGGGCTGGACCAGGGTCGAGTGATAGCCGATCTGAGGATCGTAGAACTTGGCGGTCGCCGGTAGCCCGAAGAGGGCCGCCTTGGCCGCATTGCTTTGACCGCCCCCGTCGAAGCGGTTGCCGGTACCTTCTCCGCCGATGACCGTAAGGCCGCCGCAGCTGTGGGCGATCAGCCGAACGTTGTAGCTAAAGGTCCATCCCGCACCCATTGGGCTGTCGCTCGAACTGCCCAAGCTGGAGTACGTGCGGGTGAAGTCGAGCGACATGCCACGGCCGGGGACGATCACATCTTGAGAGGTTCGGATGAGGTGGCCGTCCCAGATATCCACGCCCTTGATGATCGTATGGGCGAGCGGGAGATTAGAGTTGATCTCGACGTCGTGGTCGATCCAACCGGTGTCCTTTGCCACCTGCCCATCGTCGCCGACGGCGACGAGCGTGTAGGAGTAGCGCCCCGGTTGGCTCAGCTTTCCGCTGGCGGTGAGGATGAAACGGTATTTGCCCGGAAAAAGAAGAACATCTTGGAACACGCCATTGCTCGGGCCCTGTCCATCGGTGATGTTGGTCACACCCTGAGCGGGCTCCCCGGAAGAAGAATCGCCGTCGATGTACAGGCTGACCTTGGCCCGATCGTTCAGCACGAAGGTAAAGTCTCCGCCCGACGTGCAGACATGGCCGTTGACCGCATCGATCCGGGTCCTGATGATCGTGTCGAGGCTGTCGATGCCCGGGACGAACTTGGGGGGGATGAGTTCGATCACGCCCAGGGGGGCGCTGTCGATCTTCAGCGGCCCAGGGGTCCAGACCGACAGGCCCGTGGGCAAATTCCCGGTGTGAATACCATCTCGGACGAGTGGAGGCAGAGTAGCGTTATTCCCGCCGCAGTCCAGCACATCGATCGGGGCGTTCCGCAGGTTGCGCAATTCATCTAGCCCCTGACCCGGCAATGCCAGACACTCATTGATCTCCTCGATCAGCCGATTCACGTCGAATACCAAAATGTCTCCGACGCCGCGATACGACACGTACAGCAATCGCTCATCTGCAGTCAATGCGACGCTGTCGGCAAAGCCAAAAGGAATGGGTGTCGTTACGGCCACGACCGATGGATTCGGACCGAACGGGTCTTTGACAATTCCAATCTTGGCACCGCGTACCGACAACGGGTTGGAGTAAAACGGGTAGGCATAGTCTGCAACAAAGGCATACCCCTTGTCACGAGTGACCGCTAAACCCGCCGCGTTATGCAGGTCCAACTCAAAGTTGGATATACGCCAGTCTGTCTTGTGTTCCAGCGGAATGAAGCCCAAATGGGCATCGAAGGACTCCGGCGCGTCATTGGTTACCTCAAGTGCCCAAAGGCCCATCGCCTCGAGTGTGTTCAGATCACCGTCTATCCCCGTAACGCCACGCACGTGCGAGATTGCCAGCATTTTGTCAGGATCATCCGTCGCTACGATTTTGTACGGTTCCATGCCTGCCTGGAAACTGGCGATCTCTTCCCTCCATTGATTGGGGTTGCTTCCCGCGATTTTTGGCTTATCGGCAGGATCGATATTTACTACCACGATCCTGCCCGTTTCGTCCGGCTTTGATTGATCTATCCAAGGTTTTGTGCCGGAATATACCATCGTGCGGGGTTCGGTCACGTACAGTCGTCGACCATCGGCGTTGACTGCCATCCCGTGCAGGATCCATGCCTCGGATGTGTACGGCGTCTTCGGGTCTCGTTCACTTTCCTTTTTTAGAACAATCGTATCCACGTGTTTGTGGAACGTTTCCGAATCGGGGCTGATGTCGATGACATAAATCCGCTTGTAACTTCCAGCCAGGTACAAAAGGTCATTGAACGGATCGACAGTGATCGAGGAAGCGCCGCCGGGCGACTTGATGATATCCATCTCGGGAGTGAGGTGATTGACATCGACTTGTCGCAAGGTCATTGCATCCAAGACAGCCACGCCGCCGGGTACCAGTGCGTACACGCGAGTCCGATCGCTCGTCACGGCTGTCTGTATGGCCGGTACAGCCATATCATTTGCCTTCACATCGATGAGTTCCCGCACATGACCACCAACCGTGATGTTGTAATCGGAGATTTGCTCGGACGACGGAGGTTCAATTGCCACGACTTGACCGTTGTACAGCCCTGCGAAAACTAAATCGGAATCACTGCCGTAAATTCGTACCGAATTGCTCTTGACCGAACTCAAAGTGAAGTTGGTTCCGATGCTGACATTCTTGGGTGCCGGGCGCTCGATATAGATCTCGCTAAGACCAAGGATCACTTCCTTTGGGACTTTAACTTTGATTGAAATCTTGTCGCCAACTTGCGAAAGAAGTTCGACGTCCTGGCCTTTAGCGATCGCATCACTGCTTCCTTGCTTGAAGTGTATTTTCAAATCGGAAATCTTCGAACCATTGGGCGGAGGCGCACCGGCCGGAGGATCGGCTAGAAAGTCTCTCCCTTCCAGTTCAATGAACGGCTCTTCGTCAACAATCCCAAAGTCGACCGATTCGATAAAGGGGTCGTTTGGAATCGCCGAAAGAGGTTGAGCTGATATGATGGCGGTACCGACGTTGGCACCCGGCTGGCGATAAACCACAACTTGCTGGAATGCAGGCGCGATATTCTTTGCGAACCACAGACTGACCTCATACGTTTGGAACGGGGCGCCCTGTTGCCAGAGCGTGTTCATCGTCCTTATGTCGCAACCCAAGTCGATCAATTCGTTAATAGCGGCAGTCGTTGCACCCAGGTGGATCTTCTCCTTTACCGACTTGGGCAGATCCTGCTGAAAACCTGCGTTTAAACTGTAAACACCGCAATTGGCGACACGGTTGTCAAGGGTACTGACAATTCTCCACGGGCTTCCCAGTTGTCCCGCGCCAGACGTTAATGTTGCCATAATACCCGCGACGCCAAAGAATCCGTATTGCGCGAGGGCTCTCGGCAAATTGAATTTCAACTTGAACGTGTTGACTTTCGGGATGGATTCAGCGACCAAGACTTTTCCACGGGTGGTCAATCCGGGCCACGGAGGACTGGTCGTGTGAATGTATCCGTCATTGGAGACGATGCCTTCGTCCAACAATATCCAACTCGGTTCCAGTTCTCCCTGCGCATTGGGAACCTCTGCGTAACGGAAGAAGTAAACGCTTTCGCCGGCGGGGAGGTTTCCGGCGGGGACCGTAACTTGAATGGGATAAGCGAATCGCTCTACTCCGACATCGAGGTCAAACGCCCCAACAAAGGCGAAGTCAGCCGGAACATCCAACGGCAATTCGTTTTCCACCAGTCCGGAGACAGACACCATAGTCTCGTCTGAAAGTCCGCCCGGCGGCACGGATATGGCGTAGCCGTCCGTGCTTTGCACGATCGCACCCGCTTCACCGATCATGACCTCACCGAACCGTGGTGTCGTGACGCGCACCAATGCGTGAGCCTCGGCCGGACCGTGCAAGACCGCCACCGTTGCTTCACCAGATCCGACAGCTTGAATCCGGCCTCCTTCAGTGACAGTCACGACGCCTTCGTTCGAGCTGACGTAAATCGTGCCGGCATCCGCGCCAGTAATATCGTGGTCGTCTCGCAGACGAACCAGCAGTTGCCGGAAACCGTCGTCTTCCGGCAAGGTCACGAGGAAGGGATAGACGTTCAAGCCGTACGTAGACGCAAGACGGTCGAGTTCACTATCGGGAGAGCCCACGATGACAGCGGTCGCGTCATGGATCTCACCGTGTGACACGATGACTCCCGTCGTGCCGTCGGCAATGGTAATGGTGCGGCCGAGTGTGCTTTCGCCGGGCTCCAGGCGCTGGTCTGCCGGCAGGCTCCCGGAGAGGTCAAGGAACCAGCGTCCGTCGGCCGCCCGGCCGATGGTGTCCTGCGGGGCCGACATGTTCCCCAGGGCGGGATCCAGCACGAGTATCAAGGGCAGCAACAGATCGTTGGGACCAATGTTCGTGATCGTCACGTCGTAGGAAACGGTATCCGTGCCCCGGTCCGAACGCGCCAGGACGAACTCGATATCCGTCAGCGCGGACAGATCCGAGACAGCGGTAAACCGGGTAACGTGGGGCTGGGACATGGACTGGCCATCGATACTCGAGACGGACCCGGACACCGTGAGCTCATAGCCATGGGCGTCCAGGGCGGCGAAGGTCAGGCGTAAGGTGCGTGTATCGACGTCGTAGCGGGCATCCAGCACCGGCTTGGGACCGGTGTCATCACCGGCAAGCACGTAATTTGCGGGGTTGATCACCGACGTTGGATCGTCAGGGTCGCCTGCAACCATGTCCGTGTCGAAGGTGACGGTCACCTCCGGCCATGGCAACGCCACGATCGCGTCCGGGGGCGGGTTGGTCGCAATGACAATCGGCGCGATCACGGGCTTGAGCACATCGACCTGTTCGGACTGGCTGAGCAGCACGCGGCCGTCGCTGGTGGTGACGGCCACGTCGCCGCGCGACCCGCCGCGGGCGACCGCGATGGTGCGCAGGGTTGCCAGATCGACCATGGTCAGGTCGCTGCCGCCGCCGGTCACCTCGCCCGTGTCGAGCCGTGGTGCCGTGTTGTGGGAGACGAACAGCAGCCCTTCCAGTTGAGTGCCAGCCCGGCCAAAAGCAATCGAGTCGATATCCGAATCGAACCTCAGGATCGTCTCGGCGCGGGCGCGCTCGGTGAATCGGATCACCTGTTCCCGGTCGGGCCAGGTGGTGGCCCACAGCCGGCCGTCGTCGTCGAACGCCAGGCACCCGACCCGGAGGTCCAGGTCGCGGCTGTAATGGGTAAAGGTCTGGGTGGCCGGATCGAAAATTTCGACGCCCTTGCCGGAGGACACGTAAATCAACCCGGTATCCGGCTCGATGGCCAGGGCGATGGTCAGCCCGTCGCCGAAGCTGTTGACGATCGCGCCGGTTTCGGAATCGAGCTGCAGCAGCGGGCCGCCGCCGGTGGTGGCCCAGAGGTTGCCGTCGTCGTCAAAGGCGAGATTGAAGACGGGGTGTTCCAGTTCGACCCACGGTTCGGTTGCCTCGCCCCCTTCGGGGTCGAATCGGAACAGGGAGCTTCGTTTCTGTCCCCCGCTGATGATGATCGTATCGTCCGGCGCTTCGGCAATCGCCATTGGGCCGATGCCGGCGTTGCTTTGCGCGATGCCGGTGGCAAACGAACGGGCGACGAAGGGTCGCAGGACCACATCGAATACCGGTGGGCGACTGGCCGGTTCGGCGGCGGGGATGCCCTGCTCGGTTTCCAGGAAGAGCCGGTTTGTGGCCGGGTCGGGACTGGGCGCGGGTGCGATGCCGAAGTTGGGCGGTGTCGTCTCCCGGCTGGGTGCGGCACCCAGGTTGACCGTCGACCCGTCGGATGGTCCGGTGAACCCGAAGGTTGGCGGCTCGCGATTGCCGGCCATGTCGGTCGCCAGTGCGAGGAACTCGTAACTATGGCCGGCCTCCCCCTCGAAGACCTCCGAGCCCGCCGAGGCTTCGACACGCCGCTGCCAGATACGGAAGTCGCCGCCGTCGACGGCCACGTAGATCGTCACGTGGCGAAAGCCGGACCCGCCCACGTCGTCGGTCACATTCCACGAGACCGTGTAATCGTCGCTTTGTTCCGAAAGCTGGGACACGGTCAACCGGGTTGTCGGTGCGACCGCATCGACAACCTGAATCAGCTCGAGGGTGTCCTGGGGTGGCGCGTTGTTGAACAAGACACGTGCCTGTGCGGCCACTTCGGCCCCGGTTGCCGCGTCATCCTTTGCCCGGACCGTATAGCTGACAAAGCCGGCCCCTTGGTTCAGCTCGGCATTGGGCGGCAGCAACCCCTTGTTGGGATCCCGGCACAATTCTCCTGTCAACGGGTCGATGGCCTCGAGCAGCCACGTCGCCGTGCGGGTGTCGATGTCGATTCCGGCGCTGACCCGCAACACCAGCCCCAATGCCTCGGTGAAATCGAACTCACCCTGGAACAAGGCCCGATCCTGCGGGATGTGAACGTGGATGTCACCGACTTCCAGGTCACCCAGGCGGAACGAATGGGGATCCAAATCCTCATCCAGCTCGGTGACCACACGGATCTCGGCGGTATGCGTGGATGCGGTCGCGGGATTCTCGAACTGGATCGTGTAGGGGAGCGGGTGGCCCATGGGCACCATGCCGCCGGAGTCGCCCGTGATGGGACCCGTCACCGAGGCCAGGCGGTCCGATTCGGCGCCGCCCTCCAGATATGCCGAAAGGTCCAGAGGATGCGTGGAACCGTCCCCCCCTTGAATCAGGGCATTGAGGCCGCCGCCGGTGGTAAAGTCGATCTGGAACTCGGGGGGCAGGCCGCCGCCGCGACGTTCAACTGGAATCCACGGGGCATAAACGCGGAACGTCTCGAAATGCGTCGGCTGCGACAGCCCCAGATCCGCCTGCTCGAAGTCGGGAAGTGCCGGAACCGGAAGATTGTAAATGTCCTTTCCTTCACAAGCGTCCTTTCTTAATGAGTAGAATTCCACCGGGGCGAGCAGGTCGGGATCGTGGCCGTACCAGCCGCGGACCTGTTCGAAAAACTCGACCAGATTCCCGGATGTTCGGATCTCACTGCCGGCCGGTCCCACCAGGATGCCGCCAGCCAGGGTGGCCAGCAAACTGACCAGGTGGGCCTGCTCGCGGACGGGCGGAGCCTCCCCTTCAGGGCGCAGCAATCCGGCCTGTTCGATCGACGCGATATACAGGTCTCCCCAAACCTGCGCGTCGGCCGCCAGCACCAGCAGCGTCGACGACGCGTTTTCGTCGACCAGGATCGCCTGCCGCAGCCGCTCGGCCTCGGATCGCTGGTGCGCCATAAACTCCTCATGGGTCATGGCCGTCGCTTCGGCAAATACGTGGAACTCGAAAGGAATAAAGGGAAACAGACAGGCTTTGGGAACCGGTAGTGTCTTTGTGAAGGCCTCGAGGTAACCGGTCGCGCTCATCATGCCTTCATATTCCGGGAAACGGTCGGCAAAGTCATCCCGCACGGCATTCCACCAAGGGGCCAGGCTTGCCTGATCTTCGGTCAACAGGTCGGCAAATGCCGGAAACAGGGCAGTGAGCTGGTTGCGTAGCTGCACATACGCCCGGTCGTGCAATTCACGCAGCCCCGGATAGGTGGCGACGTTGAAGCTGAAGCCGCTGAACCCCAACGCCGGCTGGTCGAGCAGGTAGCCGGAGGTGCTGACGTGCCCCGTCGTATTGGTCGCCGAATCGAGGCTGGCCCACGGCACGTCGGCCAGCTCCTCGCTTTCGGGGGTTCCGCGCAGGTTGGTGGCGAACTGGACGAAGGGCAGGCCGAAGATCTTGGGGTTGGGACCCATTTCCGGGACGCCGACGCGATAGAAGACATAGGGGGCATCGAGGTTGCTGCGTCCCTGCAGCGTGACGCTGAAGGTGCCCGTGTCCCCGGCCAGAATCGCGCGCGGGCCGCCGATACCGATGGTGACTTCGGGCTCGATGGCCCGCTCCACCTGGAACCGGTAGGGCACCACGGCCTGCTCTCCGTCCGGATTGGTCACAGCCAGATCGTAGAGTCCGTGGGGGGCGTCGGTCAGATCGAAAATGGCTATGATTCGGCTGCTGTCGATGACGCGGTATTGGACCGGTTCGAATTCGGCGATTCCCGGCCGAACCAGTTTGACAATCGCCCCCTCCCGGAACTGGGCCCCTTTGATGGTCACGGTGACGAAGCTGCTGTCGCCGCCAATGTCGGTCCGGACGTCCGAAACGGTCAGCGGGAGCAGCTCGGCGAGCAGGACAACGGGGTTGTCGTCTTCAGGCACGGAAAAGCCGCGGATCAGCACGAAGTATTCGCCCGGCCGGGTATTCGGGACCACCGCGATCTGATCGGCGCCGAGTGCCCCTTGGTATGCGGCATCGAAGACCGTGCTTGTCGGGACGTCGCCGTGCCGGAGGTACAGTTCGTTTGTGGCCTCTTTACTGGCGGAGCTGAGCGTGACGCGCAGGGTCTGATCCGCCGGGACGGTGACCTGGAACATGCGCTGTTGACCCGCGCTGAGCGTCGTGTCGAGCGGGACGCCCAACTCCAGGGCGTCGACGCCGATGTCGATCACGCCGGCCGAGGCCAGCCGATTGTTGGCCTCGTTGAGGTCTTCGAAAATCTGATTGAAGATGTCGGTCCGCACGATGACCCGGTATTGGCCGGGGGCCACGGGAGGAAGCTCGGCATCGAGGGATGCCGTGTAGGAACCGCCAGGCAGCAGATTCCCCACGAACGGTACCCGTCCCAAGGGTCTGTCGCCGAGGTCCCAGGTGGCGTCCGCGGAAAGGTAGGCGGTGTCGGCCCAGGACGCGAGCAGGGACCGATCGCTGGCATTGGCCACTGTCCATTGGATGTGCACCGGTTGTCCGACGCGGCTCGCGGTGGGCACGTCGATGCCGGTCACTACCAGATCCGCCGGTGGCGGCAGCTCGACAATGATGGGATCCGAGGGCCGGTCGTTGTTGTTCTCATGGTCCCCCTCGAACACGCGACGGCCTGCGTCCGTTCGCACCAGGACGTACCATGGCCCGACCAGGTCTGTCGGCATCGTGAAGGTGCGGGATACCTGGTAGCTCTCGTCTTCCGCCAGGCCGTCCTCATGCCGGTGAACACCGAGATACCGGTCCGCCATGGTGTCGAGGGACGTGTCGCGGGACAGGTAGATCAAGTCGATCCACTCACGTTGCGTCGGCGGGGTCGCACCGCCGAAGTTGGTCACGGTATAGGCCACATCGAAAGACTGGCCCCGCTCGACCCGCTCCGGGACCGTCACCGCGGTGACTTGCAGGTCTGGCACCTGCGGCTGTGTCACCTGGAGCGGGGCCGTGGTGATGTTGTTGCCCTCTCCCTGGAACTCTTTGACCAGGTTCCCGTACACGGCGGATCCGACGCCCGGCTGGTTCACGCCGATGGCGCTTCGGACACGGGTATCGAAAGACTGTGAGGCATCCGCAAACGCCAGTATGTAAAACTCGCCTTCAATGCTGTCCGGCAGGCGCGCCGGGAGCGTCACCGTATACGATGCATTGATGTCGAGCACCCCGATTCGCCGGTAATCGCCCAGCCACCGATCCGATATGTCGAGGGTCGGATCGAACGAGAGGAAAATGCGGTCGTACCACATCCCCTCGCGTGTGGCGCGGTTTCCGACATTGGTGACCGTGAATTCGACGTCGACCATTTGGCCGGCATTGGCCGCGGCGGGAACGGAAAGGTCGGTGACGCGCAGGTCCGGCTCACGGTACACCACCGGCAAGGGGGCCTGGTTGACGTTGTTGTAGGGCGACTCGAAGGCGTTTTTTCGATAGTAACGGTCGCGGCTGAGGTCGTTGGAACCTCCGGAAGGGGGCCACGAACTTGTAGAGGAAGCGTGATTTGCCACGTGGGGCTCATTGGCGGCGATGTACACGTAATAGTCACCGCCGATGCCCTTGGGCAAGGTCGCTTCCAGGGTGGCGGTGTAGCTCTCGCCGGGACCGAGCGGATCACTGTTGTCGTGTCCGACGGTACCCATGACCACAGCCCGGTCCGCGATGAACGTCGGATCCGGAGAGAGCCAGACTTTATCGACCCAGTAGGCGGTGCCGGGCCAGGCCTCGTGATCGCCGACATTGGTCACCGTCCATTGGATGGTCGTCCGCTCTCCCGAGTAGCTGACCGGCTGGGTGACGACCCCGCTGATCACCAGATCGGCGGGACGGATGCTCACATCCGTGTCGGCACCCCGCACGTTGTTGGATTCATCGGTTTCGGCCACGCGCCGGTGGGCGTCGACGACCACCGTGACAAACATCCCCTCAACGGGCGGCGAGAGGTCAAAGGTCACCGATGTGGTCCTCGTTTCCCCGGCATGCAGCCCCCCCTGGGAGTACCCGCCAAGCGGGTTCAGCGCCCACGTATCCCAGCCGGGCCGGAAAGGATCCGGCAAGGGCTGGTCCGACAACAGGATGTAATCGACCCAACCGCCCTGCCGGTCGTCCAGGCCGGCATTTCGGGTCGTCCACGTGACCGTGAACGGTCCGCCCCCGAAGGCCTGGGCGTCGACCGCCAGCGATTCCAGCAAGAGGTCGGGAAGCGGCGCGGGCGGAGGCGGCGGCAGCCCGATGACGCTGATCGGCCGGGCCTTGTAGTTATTGTTGTCGATCTGGTTGGGGTCGTCCGGGTTAATGTTGTCCGCCAGCGTGTCTTCCAGCACCTCGGCATAGGAGTCGGTCCAGGGTGTGATGAAATAGCTGCCGGTAGCCACTTTACCGGGCAGCTTGACCGTGACCACGCGATCGTAGCCGGCATTGACGGCCAACGCGCCGTCCTGCGTGAACCGTCCCAGCAGGATATCCCCGTGTGACGGATTCGGGCGGTTTCGGTCGCGGGCCAGCCATACGGTTTCGCTCCAGCGGTCCCGGTCGGTCGGCCCGCTGCCCAGATTGGTCACCGTGTAGCGGACCTCGATCTCGCTCCCTTCGACCGCCTGCTGGGGTCCCACCACATCACTCAGCACCAGGTCCGCGAACGGGATCGCCTCGACAAACAGGGGCTGAGCGCGAAGGTTGTTGTTGTCGTTGGGCCACTCGTCGACCGCCCCGGTCGCATCGGTGAGGACGATGACGAACATATCACCCCGCAGCCGTTTCGGAACGACGAACACGGGCGTCGTCGTCCGATAGAGCTCCGAGGTGCCGAGGGCGGAAGCATTGATGCCGCTGAACACCAGGGTGTCGTCGTAGGACAATTTATTGTCGAGGGACAGGTACACGCGGTCTGTCCACACCGCTGCCGAGGTCGGCGCCCCCTGGTTGATCACGTCGAACGCGACCGACATCGTGGATCCGGCAACGACCGGCGTCGATGCGATGATGTTGTCCACCTGCAGGTCCGGCCGCGGGATGACACTCAGGGTCATCGTGACGTCGCCGGCCAGCGAGTTGTTCCCGGTCTGCCCATGCTCGTAGAGCGTATTTCGCGAGTTGGTCGTGACGACCGTTTCGTAGCGGCCCTGTACACGCCCGGGCAGCCGAAACTGCTCGGTCCGCGTGTACGTCAGCCCGGCCGGCAGCGGAGTGGCGTATTGCACCTCACCCAGCCAGATCACGGCGCCGGTGTCGACGCTGCGCAGGGTGACGGCTTCGAACCAGAAGCCTTCGGCGCCCCCCTGCCCCATGTTCTCCACCGTCCAGGTCACGTCGATCACCATGCCCTCGGTGGCCGTCTCGGGCACGGAAACGTCCGTAACGGTCAAGTCCGGTGGCTCGGTGAGGGTAATGTCGACCCGGCTGTCGGAAACGAAGGTGTTGTTGCCGGTATAAATGAATTCGAAGGGCCCGCCGGTGATGACAACCACATAATAACTGCCCACAAAACCGTTCGGCACAGTGAAGGTGCCGCTGCGCGTGTAACTACTCCCCGGCGCCAGGTGTCCGATGCGGCTGCTCGTACCGAGACGGAACACACGGTCCTGGCCCTGGGCGTCGTTGGCCAGCCAGACGGCGTCACCCCAGGTTTCCTGGCTGGTCAGACCGATTCCCCGGTTTTCCACCGTCCACTGGACGGTCATAGATCGGCCGCTGCTTGCCGTGGCCGGCGCCTGGACGTCGGTGACCGCCAGGTCGGCATAGGGGATGGCCATCACGTCGAACGGTTCCGGAGACGAGGCCGAATTGTTGGACTCGAGCCCGTTCTCGAACACCTCCTCATCGGCATCGGCAACGACAAACAGCTGGTAACGGCCCCCGAAGGCCGGCGGCAGCAGAAACGTCTCGGTCCGGCTGTAGCTCTGGCCGGTGTCCAGACTTCCGGAGTGCGTAAACCGTGCCAGGACCCTGTCGTCGCCATTTCCCGGGATGGGGTCGGTGGACGCTATGACCGCATCGATCCAGGTGTCGGTCACACCCGCCCCGGTACCTGAGTTGCCAACCGTCCACGACACGGTCACCTTTGCCGGGTCTGCGATGATTTCAGGACGACCCTCAAACGGTTCGGCCGGTGCAAAGGTGACGTCCGACATGACGAGATCCGCGTAGGGCGCCAGGGTAATCTGGACCGGAGCGGAGGCCGTGTTGTTCGCCTCGTCGCCGGTCTCACGGACCTGTCCCGTCGCGTCCGTGGAGACAATCACATAGTTCGCCCCCGAGGCATCGATGGGTATGGTGACGGCTTGTTCCAACAGGACCGACTGGCCGGGCCCCATGTCGGCGGTCACGTCGACCTGGGCCAGCAGTCGGTCCGATCCGTCCAAAACCGTGTCGTCGGACAGGTAGAGCCGGTCGACCCAATCGGGAAAGGCCGCGCCGGTGCCGATGTTGGCATCTTCCCATCGGATCGTGATATCCGCCCCGGACACCGCGGATGCGGGCACATCCAGCTGTGTGGGCGTGAGATCCGGATGGGTGACAGCGACGTCGCCGGTCGCAACGCGCCTGTTGTTGGCTTCGCTGAGCCGCTCGTAGACCACATTGTTATAATCGGTTACGACAAAGAACCGGTAAGCCCCATCGGCAAGATCGGGGAAATCGACCTGCCGGGTCACCTCATAGGATCCACCGACTTCAAGACCGCCTTCGTGGGTCACCGTGGAGACGTGAACCGCGTTGGATGCCGTGCCGTCGGGCGAAATGAACAGCGCGTCCGACCATGCCCCCTGGGCATCCTTGTCGCCGACGTTTTCGACATTCCAGCGGACCGTCAGTGTTTGCCCGGGTTGCGCCTCACCCGGCGCCTCAAGGGTGGTGACGCGCAGGTCCGGGATCGGCGGTTGACTCAAAGCGATGGGCACGGCATGACCATTGTTCGTTTCGTCCGGCTCGATCTGATCGCCTCCGGCGTCGATCTCGATGACAATGAAGTAATCCCCGTCTTCGAAGGACGCGTCGGCCGGCAACGTGAGAGAGACCGCCTGGGTGTAGGATTCACCCGCGGCCAAGGGGTCGGCTGTCCCGTCGCGGGCGGCATGGTCGGAAAGAAAAATCGCCTGGGTCAGCGTGCCGTCCTTCGAAAGCGAAAAGCGGTCGGTGACGCTGCCGGCAATGGCGCCCGGGCCGTTGTTGAGGACCCGATAGGTCAATTGCAGCGGATCACCGAACTGGGCGGCAGTCTCCGTCACCGCCACGTCGACCTGCAGATCCGGGCCCTGGAAGTCGATCGGAAATGGCCCGAGGATGTTGTTCGCCTCGTACACGTGCTCGAATACGGCCCCATGGGCGGCGATCGCAAACAACTGATACGAACCGAGGGCCACGGGTCCGAACGGCACGTCTATGTCGACGTCATAGGATCCACCGATCGCCAATCCGCCTTCGTGCGGCTGCGCAACGATTTGCAGATCATCGCTGTCACCCAGCACGCTGTTCTCGCTTAGCACCACGACATCGTTCCACGGGACGTCCGGCGCGTCGGCAACCGCGTTGCTGGTGTTTTCGACGGTCCAGCGCAGGTTGAGGGTGTCGAGAAAGTTTGCCAGGGCCGGGGCCTCAAACGAGGTGAGCGCCAGGTCGGCGTAGGGCTGCGGAATAAATTCTTTCGATGCGTCGGATCTTGCCAGGCTCGGCTCGACATCGTCGTACTCGTAAACCGCATCATCTGCGTTTACTTCCACGAACACGGTGTAATTGCCGGACAGTCCGGTCGGAATCGTGCCGGTAAACGTGCCGTCGTAGCTTTCGCCGGGGTTCAGGGCACCCTGGTGCGGAGCGACGGCGATCTGCACGTCGTCGGCATCACCGAAGGTGGCATTGGGCGATGCCACGATGCGATCGTTCCAGAGATCAACGGCACTGCCGGGTGTGCCGTTTCCGGTCGGGCTCGGTCCTGTGTTGGTCACCTGCCAGGTGATCGTCGATTCGAGTCCACCCACCATTGTTTCCGGAGCGGTGACACTGGACACGCTCAGGTCCGAATGGTCGGGGGCGGCAATCAATATCTCGCCTGCCGCCCGGGTGGCGTTGTTCGCTTCGTCAAACTCGGGCACGCCGCCGGCGGCATCGGTTTTCACGACCAAAAGGAAGGAGCCGGCCAAATCCAGGGGAATGGTTGCCGTGGTGGCGGCGGTGTACGATTCCCCCGAAGCCAGCGCCCCGGTGTGGATCACGCTCTGCACGAGAATGTCGTCGGCGTCGCCCAGGATGTCGTTGACCGACAGGAAAACCGCGTCGGACCACGTGTCGATGGGGGTCGGATTCTGGCTGTCGTTCAGGACCGTCCACTCCAGGTCGATGGTGTCACCACTCTTTCCCGTGGTGGGCGCATTGACGACGGCGACCGACAGGTCCGGGTCGTCACCCTGGGTTTCGATCGCGCTGACATGGAACACGTCGCCGACGCCGCGGCCGCCTTCCATGTTTTGCCCGAATGCCAGCAGGTAGGCGCCATTGTCGAACTCGTCGCTGATAACGGCGTCCGCCAGACTGTCCGCCGACCAGTCACCCCGTATCGTATAGCCGTCCACGGACACGCCGGCAGCTCTGGTGGAAACCGTGATATCCTCGCTGAAGCTCACCGACCACCCGTCCCAGGACACGACGATGGTCGTGATCAGCTCCTGCTGGCCATCATAGCTGTCGAACTGGAAGGTTGCCGGAGTGAACACTCCGTTGGCCGCCTCGCTGCTGTTGGATCCGGGCTTGTCCTTGTTCGCGGCCCGAATCTGGCCCGCAACGCTCAGATCACGCTCCCCGACTAACCGTTCGTATGCGATATCGACATAGAGGCCCCCTTCCGTATTGGCGTAGAAATAGGCTTCATTGTGGGGCGATCCGCTGCCGGCACTTTTGGGTTCGTTTGCAGACACCACCGCAAACTGATGCCGCCAATCCTCTTTAGCGATCCCCGGCCAGGTGTCTCCTTTATACGTGGGACTGTCTCCCGTGACCGCCACATTCCCGCTGTGGAACCGGGCGACGACGGTCGGACCACCCATGAAATCGAAGTTCTCGTTGCTGCTGATTTCCCACAGGTGCCAATTGCCGCGATTCCGGCCGTCGAAGCGGAACGCGGATTCGATCTCCAGGCCGCCGCCGCCGTATGTCGCGCTCTTCCAACCCGTCCCGATGCCGGCTGTGTTCGTCGCCAGGTTCCCGTCTTCGAAGCCGTCGTCGATGACGGGTTTGCTCAACACCTCGAACAGATTTGGAGCAGCGGTGACGTTCGCTTCCTGGTCCGTGTACTCGTAAATAACGCGGTCCGCGTCGACCTCGACAAAAACGGTATACTCGCCCGACAACGCAACAGGTATCGGACCCGTCCACACACCGTCGTAACCTTCACCCGGATCCAAGACGCCAAGGTGTTCGACGGTGGCGATGACCCGGTCGTCGCCATCCCCGAATATGTCATTGGCCGAAGCGACAATCCGGTCGTTCCAGTGTTCGACCCGGCTTCCGGGCGACCCGTCTCCCGTTGCGTTCGGGCCGGTGTTTTCCACCCGCCAGGTAATGGTGGCAAGCAATCCGCCCACACCGGTCGACGGAGTGACCAGGTTGTTTGCCCTCAGGTCGGCAAAGTCAGGCCTCGCGATCGACATGACCGTCGGTGAAAGCGCGGTGTTGTTCCCTTCCTGATCGAATTCGTCCACCTCGCCGACCGCGTCCGTCTTGATGAAAATCCGGTACAGACCCTCCAGGTCCAGCGGAACTCCCACGATCCGGGATACCGGGTAGCTTTCACCGGGAGCCAGGGCGCCGGTGTGTGGAACATCGGCCAGCGCGATGTCATCCCCGTCGGCAAAAATGTCGTTTGCGGACAGAACGATCCTGTCAAACCACGTGGATCCGGGTGTTGCGGCGACACCGTTGTTCTGTACCGTCCAATCCACCGAAATCACACCGCCGCTTTGTCCTTGTGCCGGCGAAGACAGGCTGGGAACCACCAGATCCGGAAACTGCGGCTCTGCGGCCGTTAAGGACACGTCTGTGGCACCGTACGCGATCTCGAAGATCAGGTTGTTGGGCAGAACCAGTCCGCTGGTCGTATCGAATGCGCCGACCCGGGATGTGAAGGTGAGTACCTGAAAATTGTCACCCAATGCCGGCTCGAAGGCATCCACCAGGGTAACTTCCAACGATCCGCCGAGCGTCGCAGTGCCGCCAATGGTTACCTTTCCAGAATCGCCGGCCTCTGTCCCTTTCATGGCAATCGAGACGGTCCCGCCCGCTTCCTGGACAAAGTTGCCGATCACATTGACGGTGCCACCGACACGTGCGGAGATCCGGCCATTGTTCGGAGCAAGGCTGCTGACGTTCAATACGCCGCCGTCGGCCTGCAGGGTCCCGCCGGCGTTGGTTACGCTCGAGCCCCGCACAAAGATCGTCCATCCGCTGTCCGAGTCGATCGTCCCCTGGTTGACCAGGGGCAGCGACCCGATTCCCACCACCCCTTCCTGGCCGTATATCCGGATGCCGGGACCGATGGTCAGCGTCCCGCCGTCGACCGGCTGCACATAGTTGGTCTGATCGCCGCTCCGTCGATTCCCCGACTGCGCAAACAGGATCTCGCCGGTACCGACGAGAGTCTGGTCCCCCGAAAAATTGAGCGCCGTGGCGGCATAGTACCCGCTGCGGGTCATCGTCAGACGGCTGTTAAGGGTCAGACCGTTGAGCACCGTCAACGTCAGCGTGCTGTAATAACTACTGTCGCTGTTGGTGATGGCACCATCGGCCTCCAGCACCACCCCGTCCAGCGTGCTGTTGGCGCTGATCACCAGCCGGCTGCCCGTCTCGCCGGCCACCGTCCCGCCGTTGATTTGGCCCCCGTGCAGCCGCCAGGTGGTTGCCGCGTCCAGTTCAAGCGTCGCCCCGGTGTTTTCCAGCGTCCCGATCAGATTCACCGTGCTGCCGGTGCGGTCGATCACCCCCATGCCCGCCGTGGTAAATGCGCCATTTAAATTCAGCGTCGCATCGATCGCCGCAATCGTCCCTGCATTGCTCCAGGTGCCTCGCAGCGTCAGTGTCGATTCGGTTACCGCCAGACTCTGATCGATGGTGTACGTCCCGTCCAGATCCAGGTGACCGCTGCCGGAGGCCGAGGCGTTGCCCATGCTGCCCGCCAGGTTGTCCACATCGAGTACGCCGCCCGACGCCTGCAGGGTCCCGTCGGCGTTGGTCACGCTCGAGCCTCTCACAAAGATCGTCTGACCGCTGTCCGAATCGATCGTGCCCTGGTTGACCAGGGGCAGCGACCCGAGTCCCACCACTCCTTCCTGGCCGTAAATCCGGATGTCAGGGCCGATGGTCAGCGTCCCGCCGTCGACCGGCTGCACATAGTTGGTCTGTCCGCCGCTCCGCCGGTTCCCCGACTGCGAAAACAGGATCTCGCCGGTGCCGCCGAGGGTCTGGTCCCCCGAAAAATTGAGGGCTCCGGCGTCCCAATACCCGCTGCGCGTCATCGTCAGCCGGCCGTTGAGTGTCAGTCCGTTTACCACCGTCAACGTCAGCGTGTAATAGTACGAACTGCCGGCGGCGGTCATCGCCACATCGGCATCCAGCACCACCCCGTCCAGCGTGCTGCCGGCGCTGATCACCAGCGGGTTGCCCACCTCACCGGTCACCGTCCCGCCGTTGATGCGGCCCCCGTTTAACCGCCACGTCGTGGCCGCATCCAACAGGAGTGTCTCCCCGGCGTTCTCCAGCGTCCCATTGATATTGACCGTGTTGCTTCCCGTGCGGTTGAACACGCCCAGGTCTGACTGGGTAAATGTGCCGTGCAGATTCACCGTTGCATCGGTCGCCGCAATCGTCCCAGGATTGTTCCACGCTCCTTGCAGCGTCAGTGCCGTGTTGGCCGCATTGATCGTCCCTGCATTGCTCCAGGTGCCTTGCAGGGTTACCGTCCCATCGGCAGCATCGATCACGCTCGGATTGGTCCAGTCCCCGCGCAGGGTGAGCGTGGCCTGGGGGACCGGCAGATCCTGGTCGACGGTGTAGGTGCCGTCCAGATCCAGGTGACTGCCGGCAGAAACCGAGGCATGGCCCGCATTGCCCGTCAGGTTGTCCACATTGAGTGTACCGTCCGACGCCAGAAGGGCCCCGCCGGCGTTGGTCACGCTCGAGCCTCTCACAAAGATCGTCTGCCCGCTGTCCGAGTCGATCGTGCCCTGGTTGACCAGGGGCAGCGATGCGGTACCCACCACCCCTTCCTGGCCGTAAATCCGGATGCCGGGACCGATGGTCAGCGTCCCGCCGTCGACCGGCTGCACATAGTTGGTCTGTCCGCCGCTCCGCCGGTTCCCCGACTGCGAAAACAGGATCTCGCCGGTGCCGCCGAGGGTCTGGTCCCCCGAAAAATTGAGGGCTCCGGCGTCCCAATACCCGCTGCGCGTCATCGTCAGCCGGCCGTTGAGCGTCAGTCCGTTAACCACCGTCAACGTCAGCGTGTGATAGTACGAACTGCCGCCGGCGGTCATCACCGCGTCCGCTTCCAGGGTCACTCCGTCCAGCGTGCTGCCGGCGGTCACCTTGATTTCCTGACCACCCCAGCCAGATAACACTGTCGCGTTTTTCAGCGTACCGCCGCCAATGGTGAAGTCATTATCGATTCGAACGAATGTAGCGACATCGAACGTGCCGCCGGAGAGGGTGAACCCGTTGGTACTCGTCAGGCTGTTGATCTGCGCGGTTCCGGTTGAAAGGGTGATGGTGACGTCTTCAGGCTGGTCGACAAGCACATCGTCGGCGGCATCGGGCAATCGGTCGAGGTTCCAGTTCAGCGGATCGTGCCAACTCGCTCCGTCCCCGTCTCCGTCGGTGCTGCCGTCCCAAAGGATCGTGGGTTGCGGAGCAACCTCCAGAAGGTAGTTATTCTCTACCAGCACCGGTCTGAGGGTGAGACCGTTACCCAGGTCCAAACCGGTGAAATCCGCAAAATCTCCGGTTACCGATCCATAGGTGAGAAATACGAACGTATCCCCGAGGGCCGGCGTGAAATTATTGATGAGAGAAATACTGAGGGTTCCTCCCAGTGTCGCCAACCCCGAAACATTGATCTGATCATACCCATCGTCCGGGTTTGGGTCCCCGGGGCCGGGTGTCAGCCCCCCGATCTCGATCTCCAGCGTGCCGTCGGAGGTTTGGGTGAACGTATCCACGTTTTGAATTCCCGGCGAATTTCCGGGACTTACGACCCCACAGTTGACAACGTCTCCGGGAAAGTGGCCGCTGCCGGAAAGGATCTCGGAAGCCCCGACGACGAGACCATCCCTGCTGACCTGGGGATCGTTCCCGTTCAGGATGAGTTCTGATGCGTCAGGCGTTTCAAAGGCTGTTTTACATACTGTTGCTGAGGGAAGGATGATGCTGTTTGGTATGACCGAACGGTCGAGACTGGTGGGATCAAAGACCTTATCAACTTGTATGGATTCGAAAATGACACCACCACCGACTCCCGGATCGGAGGCACAAATGTCTCCATTGCGGGTCGTCATGCGTTCCAAATCGGATTGCAGCGCACCGCCACACGGAGACAGCCCGCCATCCAGGCAGTCCACGGTGATGTCTACGTCATCATCATTATATACAAGACATTTCTTGATTGCATGAGGTATGCCCCGGGAGTCAGGCGGGTCGACGGCGTCGTTGAAATAATCATACACCGGCTTGGCCAGTCGGGTGTCCAGGATTTCAACGACGCCGCTACATCCATCCTCGGAGCGATCAATGGGCTGCGGTTCAGTCGCGGCAAACCTGTCGGAATCTGCGGGCACAGCGTCGGGAACGTCCTCGAACGGGTCCGCTTCATCGGCAACGTCATCGCCGCCGATCAGAGCTTTGCCGGTGAGTCCTGCAAAGATGTCGTCGATGGATTGGGAGGGGTCGTATGAATGTTCGTCCTGGAAGGCCTTTTCTTCGACACAGATATCGTCGCCGAGGGCAACCTCATCTGCTTGGGGTAGCAGGTCATCACCGAGGTTGAATTCGCAGTCATCCTGCAGATCACACGGCGTGGCCGCAGCCACGTCCGCCGACAGCAGAATCCGCGGTTCCAGAGACTCCAGTTCGAACCGATTTATGGTTCCCGACCGTTTCAGCATGAATGCCTCTTGAGTCAGGGGAATCGGCAAATATGATCGTGCGACGATTTTAGGAAACGCGACGATATCGCTCCTAAAGCGAACGGCTAGTCCGCCATCTTTCTGGCGGGCTTACCCACCGTATTCCTGGCGGGCTAACCCGTCTTTTGACCAAAATTTTTGTTTACCGCAAAGTTAATCCGTTGAAAGTCAAGAAAGAATTTTGGGTTAGGTCATGCCCACAGCCAATGTCAGATTCGAGTACGGATTAACTTGATTGATTTTTCTTGGCGATATCACGTGTTCTTTGACA
>Ga0209791_1000043_pt1 | contig 88195 bp, 86 predicted proteins | sample WorMetTyACAVOLI1_FD_187422 | JGI IMG/M metagenome (GOLD analysis project Ga0209791, IMG submission 187422) | Marine gutless worms symbiont microbial communities from Max Planck institute for Marine Microbiology, Germany - Olavius algarvensis... ... | reverse complement strand
TTACGGATTCGGGCATCATCGGTTCAAAGGAATTCGTGGCTGAAAATTACCAGCGATTTAGGCATCTATTTCACTCAAAGCACGAAAAAAAACCCAAACCGATCAAAGGCTTGGATGGAATGTATTCATTAAAGCGACTATCTGAAGTGATATGAAAAGCAGGTCGTACCCTGACAGTACAAGCTCCCCCATTACAATCTTTTCGATATATGTATATCCAACTGGATTCTATCCCTTACTTTAAACTCTGAGCTTGCATTTCAAGCAAGAAGATTTGCCTATTATTCCTACCAATATCAGATCCGGTATTTCAATTATTGTCGCATGACTTCAATAAAGTGCCTGTCCGGATTTCTTTTCTCTTGGGGACGCCAATGAAAATATAAGGTCGTCAGAAAAACGGACGGCCTTTTATATTGATGAACAGATAGGCCATAGTATTCCATGGTCCTAATGGCTCGACCCAGGTTATACCAACTGGGATAAAAACGTCAGTGCGGGAACTTTAATGGGATATTCGTATGCAAAGCAGTCGTCTTTTTCAAACTCAGCATCCGCTGCGACCTGAAATGCGTGCTTCGCGCCGATTCTGGTCTGAAAATATTCAAGGTTTTTGGTTAGCGGGCGTGTGTAAGATGATTTTACCTCCACGATAAACCACGGACGCCCCTCTCTACTGACCAAAAAGTCGGCTTCGCGTTTATCTTTTGTTCGCAGGAAATGAAGACCATATTCGCCTAAACCTAAATCCTGCCACCACGTGACCGCCTTGAGCAAATGGCAGCCCACCATATTTTCAAACCGAACGCCCGGTTTATCTACCAGCGCCCAGTCTGTTAAATATACTTTGGGCTCTTTAAGCAGACTGCGAGTAAGATTTTTAGTCCAGGGCCGGATTAAAAAGCAGTAGTAAAGGGATTCTAATACCTCGATCCATCTTCGAATCGAATCCTGAGAAGCCCTGATTTTGCGCGCAAGCGACGCATAATTAATCAACTGGCCGGAGTGTTGTCGAATGAATTCGGCCAGAAGTTCAACTTGTCCAACTTCATGAATTCGGGTCACATCCCGAAGTTCTTCTCTGAATAACAATTTGAGTCGGGTTCGCTTCCAGCGGTTAAAAAAACGCGCATTGTGTTTTAAAAAAGGCTCCGGAAAACCCCCGAAACGCTCCAGGCGCTCAAAATCCAGCGTGCTGACCGGTTGCGGCCGACTCACCTCCTTTGCCGGCATTTTTTGATGGGCCAACTCCGCTACCGACAGTGGATGCATATGATATAGAAAATAGCGGCCCATCAAGCTATCGGCTCCTTTGCGGTAAATATCAAGCCGTGAGCTTCCGGTAACTACGATATTGAACTTGCCCCTGGCATAGGAATCGTAAAATCCCTTCAAGAAGTTACGCCATTGAGGAAATTTGTGAAGCTCATCAAAAACAATGGCCCGGTGCTGCGATACACCGACCTTTTCAGCGACTTCAGCCGGACCTTCCAGAAAAAGACGGGCATCGTTTTCATTATCCCAATTAAAATAGTGATGGTCAGCATTAAATGATGTGCAGGTCGTAGTTTTGCCGACCTGCCGCGGTCCGGCTACAAAAGCCATCTGGCTATCATTTGTAAAATGGTCCATCAGCAGTGCTTCATATCTGCGTTTCATGGATAGAGACTACTGCATTAACTATTCAAAGTCAAGTCCATTACACGGAAAATCGTGGATTGGTCAAGTCCATTCCACGAAATTGCGTGTTAATATCTACTCCCCTCTTTTTGCAGCCCCTCACAACCCTTTCTGGCCATACCACATTTCTTAAGCACCATATATTGTGACCCATTTTTTATTGACATACAAGGCTGATTTCACTATATTTTTCCTTAGAAAAAGCAATGCCTTATCTGTTTGGATTAGGAAAAGGAGAAAAAAGATGAGCCGGAAACTATTATTGTCAATGCTGATAGTGTGGCTTTCTGTGATGTGCGTAGATAGAAGCTCGTATGCGGGCTTTCATGAATTTGTTATTCGAAATGGCAGCACCGGAAAGTCCCCCACGATTCAATCAAACAAAGATTATGCACAAGGAGCCACTGAATTTATCATTAGCGGAGGCGGAATGAAGGCTGGATGGGGTTCTAATGACCTCAACGGTTACTCTATCGGTGATATAGGTCGGCTTTCTATAACTCGCTATGATGACACTAGTCGGTTCAGCGCAGGTTCAGGACCCGCCGTTGCACCCTATTTTAACTTTTGGGTTACCGATGGATCTGGACATTTTGCTGTCATTGCCAACGAACCATCTAGCCCTGCTTTTCAACCACTATTTACTGAAAATGGTGATGGAAGCAAAACATACGATCTCAGTTTCGATGGTATGAGCGACCAAAGGGCAAAAGTTTATGAAACGCCTGGCTGGAATTCAAACAGTTCATGGATTCATGACCTCTATGGACCTGATCCCTTAACATTTTCCGATCTTGCATCCTTAAGAATTGCACCGCCACCCCCAAGCTACATTCAGGATTCTGTTAATGGCGTGGGATCTGGTGCTCCTGATGTTATTGATACCGACATAGCCTACGGTTTCACATGGGTCTTTGGAGATACACTGAGTAATTACGTTTCAGGTGATGAGGGTTATATCGTTGCAGGCCCTGTTGCGGCCCCAGTCGCAATTAATATAGACATAGAAGTCAAGAATAGAAGAATCAGACTCAAAATTGATGACGGCGAATGTAAAGCCTACGGAAAAGTGTGGGTTGTCATCTATGGCACATCCAATTTTGATGCCACAACAGTTAATAAGTCGACAGCGGTTTTGGGCGATCCGGCTTTAGGTGGAGCAGCTCAACCTATCTTTGGGGTGCTATGGGATCTAGACCGAGATGGTTATAAGGATTGTCTACTCTTTTTTTCCGTATGCCAATTATATAAAAACGGAGCCATACACGGAGATACCATTGAGCTGGTTTTGACCGGACTCACCAATGAGGGTGTGGAAATTATCGGAAGTGATGAAGTTCGTGTTCGATTGTATGTCGATAATAGTAGGGGCCCTAGAGGCCCTAGGGTCGCCCATTAAAGGGCTTGTCAAGAGAAAAAACTCCCCCCTGCAAGAAAAAAAACATACTTTTTTTCTTTGACACTTCAGTTGTTATCGTCTCGGTCTTGATCTGTTGTTTATTTTGTTCCGCACCCGTTATTCCCGTTTATGGTTCGCGTGGTCTTTGACCCGCATCAGTCACCCATCTGGTTCAAGGCAATTGTGCTTTATACTTCAAAACACCGCCCCTTCCGCTCTTGCGGACCAGAAAATCATCGGTGCTCCTCCAGAGGCGAATCAAAATAAAAAACAGGTTGCGGGTGCAACAAATTCCAATCAGACCAGGTGGATTATTACCAATCCCGCCTGTGGCGGGATTCAATGCAGCACCCAAACGTATTATCCAAATAACTTGTCCTCATCAAAGGCTACCTGATCGCGCATGATGTAATAAGTTGCTTTTGTTAGTTTGTTGGCCAAGGCTTTAGTCGCAAGTACTCGCTTGCTTTTGGCCATTTTGCGTTGAAAAAATTTCTGGGCTTTCGGGCAGCATCGAATGGCATGGTTTGCCGCTTCCACATATGCCCAGGCCAGATACCGATTTCCGTTTTTCTGATTGTTTTCGCCTTTTTTCTTGCCATTGGAAATTTTTTTACTTTCAACGCATCGGCAATAAGAAGAGTAATTGCCAGCTTTCGCAAACCGACGAATATCGCCTGCTTCAAGCATGATGGTGAGCCCTAAAATATTGCCGATCCCCGGTGTGCTCAGCAGTTTGACAAACTCTTTATTAATTTTAATTTGTGAAGCCACTTCTAGCTCAATCTCACTGACGATGCGATCTAGAAATCGGATCGTCTCTATATTTCTTTTTGCCGTAAACACCAGGTGAGGATCAGCAAACATTTTCTCAATAAATTCATCTCTGAATCTTTTAATCTGAGCTCCGGAAAAATTGAGACCCCGGTTTCGGGTGGCCATGCTTAGCAGACTCAAAATTTGAGATGTCCTCTGCCTGACGAACATCAACCTTCGTCGCAGTAAATCTCGGATAGGCCGTTGATGCTTTGGATAATTCTATCCCTGAGGTAAAATGCCTAAACGCAGCATGTGCGCAAGCCAGAATGAGTCCCACTTGTCGTCTGTGTGCTTTAAGCCGTCATAGGCTTTAATTGCGTTAGGATTTGCCAAATGCACCGTGTACCCCTGATCCATCAATCCATCCACCAGCCGATACCAGTTATAGGTGGATTCAACCATTTTTTAAAATCGGCCAAGAATTGAAGGAACGGGTGGACTATTGATTAACGGTTTATTTTTCATGCTGGCAAAATGTATTATCTACATTACCCGAACCGACTTCGGACACTCCCTTCCTGTAATTGCCTCATATATCCGCATCGCCGCCTCATCAAAAGATTGATTATAGTCCGGATTCTGGAAATTGCGGCCGGGCACTTTTACATCTTTTAGATAACTGAGCATATCCAGTTTCATATCAATCTCGACGGTTATTCTATTTAAAAGCGCCTGGCATTGAGATTGATCGTCCCGCAATATTCCGTCTTCTGTTACAACGGGTTCCCCAAGATCCATGTCCCGATTAACATCATTGGTGATCTCGATCGCCCTTTCCAAAGTATCATATTCTTTAGGGACAGTTGCCTGTATGAGCTTAAATACGGCATTTAAAGGAGTCAGATCGATAAGCTCTGGATGATGAACGTAGCTGTATTCAGCGTGAAGTTTCACATCCGGCCCTTCAACGCCATATACGCTTTTGCCATACCAATTTTCCGTATAGCGAATTATTTGACCCTTATTCCACTCATCTTTCGGCCGAAAATATGTCCAGGTGATATTTGATAAGTCCTCCAAGCATTCTTCAACGGTATTATACATATAATCGGCGAGATGTTTACCGTCTTCGAATATGTCAATGCCGGCAAATTCAAGTCCCGGCAAAGATGCCTGCAGTACTACGGTATGATCCCGGATGTTACTGATGATTACAGAATATGCATTTCGCTTCCATGGCGCTATTTCGCTGTCTTCAAATTCTGAAAATTCAGACAGGTTCATTCCTTTAAATGCGCTTGGTGTGATCAACACAGCACCTGTATCCGGAGGCAGATCAAGTTTCTCCATGACATCAAGATAAAAATCCCACTCATCATCCCCGCTGATTTGCATTGGCAGCAGCTGGCCAAGGTTCTCAAGAAGTTGCTCTTCCATCATTAAAAGCATCAACTCTAAAGTAGCTTGCCAGGCGGTTTCAAAGTGGTCCCTGCCTGCTTTTTCCCGGTCTTCAGCTTTTTTGAATATGGCACTTGCTAATTTCTCTATTGATTCTTTGCGTTGTTCGGTCATTTCATCGCCCTTTGTCAGAATTTTCGGTCATCATTTTTTTGGACTCTTTTTTGACCTGTTGGCATTGAAAATTATTCAATTTCGCGGCCTGAAAACATCCATGTTTTAGGCACTATTAAACCAACTATAATGAAAAACGCAATCAATATAAACTGTAATGAAAAGATACAAACAAGAAATGGTTGGATTTTCTTGACAAAAAAGATTTAAAAACGGTAACTTGTCCAGAAATTAGTGCTCCGAATTTGACAACCATAACGTTCAACCCGAAGGAGCCCCCTTGTGACCTTCACAATATCCCAATTAATCGACGCAATCGCACAGCAAAAAGGATTTTCCCGTAAAAAATCCAAAGAAACGGTCTTCACCCCCATCAAATTATTCAACTCGACCCTCGAATCCAATGAGGATGTTCTTATCTCAGGATTCGGCAAAATCTGGGTCAAGGATAAACGGGAGCGAAAAGGACGGAATCCGGCAACCAGTGGGGATATGGTCCTGGGGCCGAGGAGGGTGGTGACTTTCAGGTGCTCGGGGATGTTGAGGGATAAGATTAATGGAGAGAAGTAAGGTTTGACCTTCTAATTTCTTTAGTGCCTTTTAAGAAAGGAACCGACAGGTTTTCAAATGTTATCAACATAACGTTGGAAAATTATCAAAAAGGAGTTCGCAATGAAACGTATTGATTACATGGCTGTGGCACACAAGGCAATTACACAAATCAAAAAGGGCGCATTTTTGACCGTGAAATCAGGTAAAGCCATCAATACGATGACCATTGGCTGGGCGAACATAGGTCATGTCTGGAGAAAACCCATCATGATGGTCGCCGTGCGGCTCTCCCGGCACACTTTCAGCATTATTGAAACGGCTGAAGATTTTACCGTTTCGATGCCCTCGTCGGATATGAAAAAGGAAATAATGTTCTGCGGCACAAAGTCAGGGCGCGACTACAACAAATTCGAAGAATGCAATCTCCGGATTTCAGACAGCCAGAAAGTTATCACGCCGATCATCAATGTGCCCGGACTTCACTACGAATGCAAAATCGTATATAAATCTGCGATGGATCCGACCTACCTTAATCAAGACTATGATACAGCACTTTATCCGGAAAAAGATTACCACACACTGTATTTCGGCGAAATAGTTGATTGCTACGAAATTGATTAATGTCCGGTGGATCAATAATTTCTGCAAAAGGGCTTTAATTGATGACCAATAACTTTGATCCAGAACGGTGGTATGAAAACGAATATTCGGCGATTGAAGTTCTTCATAAAAAGGGCAAATTAACCGACCTTGACTTTGATAAAGCACGCTCAGATCTCCTGAACCGCTACGAGGAGATGATATCCCGTTCAAGAAGAAATGACGGCATTTCCGGGAGTATTAATCGGGATAGCTGTCACAACAGCTTTCACCATCTTTTCTCCCTTAACCGGTATTATAAATGTTGAAGAGGTGATAGAAATGAATACAAAAGGCAGAATTTGAGAGTATCAACAACAGTAATTTATCAGGAAATTTTCAAAATATATCATATTATGATATAATATATAATATTAACAGAACTAAACCGCCGGGCAGCGCATCCCCCGCGGTATGCAGTAGCGTTGCTGTAGTCCCAAACACGGGCTGCGGACCGACTTCAATTTCCCAAGACGCACAACCCCGATGACCTTCAAGGCTGCGGTTCCAATCCTGATAAAATTCTTCTTGACATAGTGTAATAATTTACAGTATAATTAATTACACTCACTGAAGACGGTAAGGGATATGGAATCAAAACCGCTAACAAATCAACAGCATAAGGTCCTCCGGTATATCGGTAAACACCTCCACGCCAAGGGTTTTCCTCCTACGCTTCAAGAAATCGGAATGGCTATCGGGTTAACCAATGTCAATGCCGTACGGGGACATGTACTGGCGTTGGAAAAAAAAGGATATATCACCAAAGCTCCCGACCGCGCCCGGTCCATCCAGATTATTAAACCCCTGCCGAAGGTAAGCCGTTTAAAGCGCAAAATTCATAAAATTCTTAAAACCGATAAAGGGGTTTATCATCAGGTGGTTTATGCACTGGCATGGGTTACGTATCGAAAAAAACCGTATTTTGTGAAAACAAGACGGGACAGGGTCAGCAAAACCCTTAGCGCGGAATGTCTGAAAAGAGGGTGGGAGCTGATCGAAACTGAAATTGCGTCGGACCATATCAGCATCGTGGTTAAGGTTTGGCCCAATCATTCACCGCAGCTGGTGGTTAGACGGTGCCAAAACTCGCTAAAAAATCTCATTAAAAAAACCCTGGATCTTCAATCTGACAGAAGACTCTGGGGTAAAGGATACGTGGCCACAACCTCGCTCGATCTAATGCCTCAGATGATCGAGCGGCTGCTGAATGACCAACTTGGCGATTCTATGGGTGACGGCAAATGAAAAAGGCAGCCATCATGGAACGTAAACAACGAGATGAAGTTTATCTGGGATCGACCCTGTCCACATGCCCGAATTGTCTCGATCTGGTAAAAACCAAAATACTTGCCCGAAATCATAGCGTGTATTTTCAAAAATTTTGTCCCGCGCACGGTTATTCCCGTGCCCTGGTCAGTGAGGATCTGGATTATTACCTTCGTATAAAAGAATACGCCCGGGCCGGATCCATACCCCATACTTTTTCCACTGAAAAACATAAAGGCTGCCCCCAGGACTGCGGACTCTGTCCGGATCATGAGCAGCATACATGTCATCCGATCGTGGAAATTACCGATCACTGCAATCTGGATTGTCCCATCTGTATGGCGGATAATCAAAAGCGGGGATTCCTATCGCCCGCCAAATTTTCCTCAATTGTAGAAAACCTTATAAAAGCGGAAGGTTCTCTCGAAAATATCACCCTCAGCGGGGGAGAGCCGTCTTTACATCCCGACTTCTGGCAACTGGTCGCCATAGCCAATCGACCGGAGATTTCACGTATATCACTGGTTACCAATGGTCTGCGAATTGCTGAAGAGCGGGATTTCTGCCGGAGGTTAAAGGAAGAAAACATCTATGTCATTCTTCAATGGGATGGATTTGAAAACCGGATCTATAACACATTGCGTGGCGCCGGGCTGGTTGATCTGAAACATAAGGCCCTGCAGAACCTCGAACAATACGGTATCGGCTGCCAGCTGATATTCGTGGTCGCACGCGATCTCAACGAGGATCAGCTCGGGCGGACCTTACGCCTGGTGCTGGAAAAGGATTTCATTCTCTCTCTTGTCATACAGCCGCTCGCCTATCCCATGGCGCAATATGGGTCCGGCAGCCTTGACGACCGGGTATCAGGTTTCGATCCCCTGAACCGGATTACGATTCCAGGTGTCATCAAAGCACTGGCGGATCAAACCCCCGGGCTTGTGAACTCGGGGGATTTTTTTCCGCTTCCATGTCCGAATCCCGAGTGTGTGTCCCTGACCTATATGCTGCGTCTTGATGACGGCCGGTACATTCCTTTTCCGCGATTCGTGGATATGAAAAAATATCTTCATCTCCTGAGCCAGTCCGCTACCCTGAGCCCCAGCATGGAAACCGAACAGGCGCTGCATGAAATTATCAACGATCTGTGGAGCATGGCCGGTGAGATTCCGGATTCCGATTCGATCACCAGAGCCTTGCGCCGGGCAACGCATGAGATTTTTAACAAAACAGGCGCTGATTCCAGACAAACACTGAAGGTGTCCGAAAAACAGGCGAAGTCTATATTTATTCATCATTATATGGATGCGTATAATTTCGATCTGGCCCGGGTTATCAAGTGCTGCCACCACTATCCGCAGCCGGATGGGCGTATTATGCCGATCTGCAGCCATAATTTGTTTCATCGGTCTAAGGAGGCTAATCCGTTTGATGCTCAAGGGTAAACATATTCTGATAACCGGCGGGTCGCGCGGCCTGGGCAGAAGTCTGTGTCTAACATTTGCCGGACAAGGGGCATGTGTGGCCTTTAACAATAACGCCGACGATGAAGGCGCAGCAGAAACGGTTCAGCAGGCCCGGGCCTGCGATTCAGAAATTCAGGCATTCAAAAATTCGGTTCTCGATCGCCAAACCATCTCGAATATGATTGCATCCCTGGAAAAAACCTGGGGCGTCATTGACATACTGGTTAACAATGCCGGTATTTCCCAGATGCTTCCCATGGCTTTGCTGGAAGAGGAGGACTGGGACAGTGTTATGGATATCAATGTCAAGGGTACCTATATCGTCACCCGCCAGGTGTTAAGGGGGATGATACGACGAAAATCCGGCCGGATTTTGAATATCGGCTCCCTGGCGGGCATGCGTCTGATTGAATCTCCGGTTCACTACGCGGCCAGCAAGGCCGCAATCAAGGGGTTTACCGAAGCACTGGCAAAAGAGGTCGGCCGTTATAATATAACGGTAAATTCCCTTGCGCCGGGAATATTGGAAGGCGGTGTCGGCAGCAATCTGCCGTCCTACCGTCTTGAAAATTACCTGAAGCATTGTGCCCTGGGCCGGGTCGGAACCTTTGACGAGATCAGCCGTACCGCGGCTTTTATGGTGTCCGATGAAAACACCTATATGAATGGGGTCACCCTCGTCATGGATGGTGGATTATGAACGGGTTCGATGCCTACAAAAAGCACATCAACCCGGTGCTGGCCGAACTGGAAGATCTGGCCGGAATAAGCCGGCGGTTTGTGCGAGCTGAAGGGTGCAACCTCTGGGACGAAGCGGGCAATTGCTATCCGGACTTTGATAAATATGATGTTGCTGCCGTTGTGTTGGAGCCGATTCAGGTTGAAGCCGGGATTCAACTCCCCCAGCCAGGCTATCTATCCGGGGTCAAAGAGCTGTGCCGGAAGCACGACGCGTATATGGTGCTGGATGAGATCAGTACAGGGTTGGGCCGAACCGGCCCCCTTTTCGCATTCCAGCATGATGATATTGTTCCCGATATCATCACCGTGGCCAAATCCCTGGGCGGCGGCTTATTACCCATGGGTGCGTATTTGACGACCCGTGACATTTTTCAGCGGGCCTATGGCTCCTATGAGATGTGCGCCGCCCATCACTCGACTTTTGGCGGCAACTCCCTGTCCTGTCTGACGGCCCTTAAAACCCTTGAACTATTAACAGGCCCGGATTTCTCAGAGAAAGTTGCTGAAAAAGGGAACTACCTGCTGGAATCCCTGCGAAAGAGATTGGGTCCGTATTCAATTGTGCGGGAAGTGCGGGGCAAAGGATTACTTCTGGGGCTTGAATTCTTACCGAGCAATCACCCCTGGATCTCCTGGGAGAATATGGAACTATCCGAGTTTATGGGGCATAACGCCGTACCGATGCTGGTAATGCGTCATCTTCTTAAAAATCGGATCATTACTCAAATCTGCGGACATAACTGGAATGTCTTGAAAATAGAGCCGCCTCTGGTGGTTGAAAAAAATGACATCGACCGCTTTGTCGATGCCATTGATGAAGCCGTTGAATGGATCGGGTCGATCATATGAATATCAAAAAGCCAAAAGCACTGGTTATTGGCGGATGTGGCGGCCTGGGAACGGAAGTCTGCCGCACGCTCGGACGAAAAGGTTTTGATATCGCGTTTACTTATCATTCTTGCCAAAAAAAAGCCGATGACCTGGTAAGTGAATTCAAGGACCAACGCATCACCGCAACCGCTTTTCATATGGACCTGGATGATCTTGAGGAAGTCAAGCTGACCATTCGCCAGGCCCACCGCACGCTGGAAACCCTGGATGCTCTGGTTATCTCGTCCGGACTGGCCACGGGCCGCAACGCCGTCGAACAGGTCCCGCAATATTTGACCATTACGGTGCGGGATTTTGATCGTCTGATGAATATCAATGTGCGAGGTGTTTTTTTTGCCTGCCAGAAAGCCGCCCGAATCATGACAGAGGCCGGAGCAGGAAGAATCGTGATTGTCGGTTCCATCGACGGCGTAAAATCCGTTCCGGCCCCGGTGGACTATGCCTGCAGTAAAGGGGCCCTGTGGGGGATGACCCAGGCACTGAGCAAGGAACTCGGTGACAGTAATATTCTGGTGAATATGGTGGCCCCCGGTATTCTGGAGGGGGGGGTGGCAAAACTTCTCAGTGAGGACCTTATGGGGGAGTACCTGAAGCACAGCTCCCTCAGGCGGACTGGGAAATTTTCAGAAGTGGCCAATGTAATCGCTTTTCTGGCAGGACCCTGGAATACATACGTCACCGGGCAGGCCGTTATCCTGGATGGCGGGTTATAAAACGGCCAATTGAGATAGATGAATTCAATGACTGCAGATATTTTTGATACAGCCAGAAACCGCTGGTGGGGACTATTGCCGTTGCTGGCTTTGCTATGGCATGGCGCCTACACCGCAATCATGCTCGATGCGCACTATCTGTTTTTTGTCTGTTATTCCGCCAATTTTATCCTGGGAATCGGAATATATGCCCGATCCGGATTGATGGTCGGAACCGGCGCCGGGTGGTGCCTGATCGCCTTTCCCCTGTGGCTGTATTATGCGATTTTAAATTCAGACTGGGAAATCAGCGGCGTTGCATTCCATGTCTGCGGAATACTGGTGGGGGTGGTGGCGATGAAAAATTACCGGCTGCCCGGATACACCTGGTGCGCCGGTCTGGGGCTGGCGCTGATTCTACAGGTACTGGGCAGGATCTTTACGGATCCGGCATTGAATGTGAACGCGGCTTTTCGGATCTATGACGGGTGGGAAGGTTTGTTTCCAAATTACCCGGTCTATTTTGTGGTCATGTTTTTGGGATTTGCGGCTTTTTTTCTCTGTCTTACATGGTTAAACAACCGATTTCTTTTCTGCGGGAACAAAGACGATGGACGTCATTAATACTACCCAGGGCTTGTGCGCTGAGTGTCTCAAGGTCGTTTCGGCGCGCATATGCAGGACCGAAGACAACGTGGTCATGAAAAAGAACTGCCCGACGCACGGGCTCAGTGAGGTTGTTATCAGCAACGATCCTGCCTGGTATGAGCGGGTGACGTCTTTTGAGACCCGATTTGAAAAACCCGGATCGGTATCAAAAAAATCCCAGGCCGGATGTCCCTTTGATTGTGGCTTTTGCGAGGCCCACAAACAACGCCTGGTATTGCCGGTTGTCCCGGTTACCAGTGCCTGTAATTTAAACTGTCCCGTCTGTTATACCATTAATAAAAATACACGCCCCTACTTTATCACCAGAGACGAATTTAAAAAGATCCTGGCACAAGTTCGGCAGGCCGAGCCGGATATGCGATTGATTAATTTTACCGGTGGTGAGCCGCTGATGCACCCGGAATTTGCCGAACTGGTAGAGATGTGCCGGGATGCCGGTATTCATCGGATCACCATCAGCACCAACGGTCTGCGTTTCCTTGAAAATGAGACATTGCTGGAGCGCTTGACCGAACTGGACGCCCGTATCGTATTGTCCTTTAATTCATTTCAGCGGGCGCCGTATACAGCCACAGCGGGCAAAGATCTGCTGGAAGAAAAACTGAAAATTCTGGGTTTGCTGGAAAAACACAGGCCCTCCACGACCCTGCTCTCCGTGGCGGCTCTGGGAATAAACGATCAGGAGATCGGTGATATCGTTGCTTATGTTATGGAGAGCGATTTTATTATCAGTTCTGAAATCCATACTGTCGCTTTTACCGGGCAAAACGTCGGGCGATTCGATCAAACGACCCGGTTAACGACACCTGATGTGATCGCCGGCATCGTCAAGAAAAATCCGGATATCGCAATGGACGATTTTCTTCCTTCACCTTGCGCCCACCCGCTCTGCTACTCCGTCTGCTACCTGTTGAAAACAGAAAATAACGGCAGCGTGCCTTTTGCACGGTTTATGAAAGATGAGGATATCACCAGGATCCTGAGCCGCAGTCTTTACATGCAACCGGACCTGGAAACCGAGGAAGTGATGAACGATGTGTTAAACGATGTCTGGAGCAGGGAACTGAGCGGTGAGGCAGAAGCTTTAATTATCCAACAAATGAGATCGATGCTGGAAGAAATATATCCGGCCAAACCGATTGATTATATGACCAGGCAACGGCGGGCCGAGCAATTCATCAAGGCGGTTTACATTCATTCTCACATGGATGCAGCCAATTTTGATGTTCAACGGGCCCGGCGCTGTTGCGTGGCGGTACCCGATGGGAATGGAAGCTGTATTCCCACCTGTACTTATAACAATATTTACCGGGCCCGTGACAAGCGGTTTTGTGACTAATTAGGAGAATCCCATGCGATATTTTATGTTGGACCGGGTAACGGAATTCACCAAAGGGATAAGTGCTTGCGGGATTAAAAATATCACCCTGACGGATGACATCCTGCATGACCATTTCCCGGACAATCCGGTATTCCCGGGAGCGATGCTGATCGAAGCCATGGCCCAGCTGGGGGGATTTCTGCTGGAAATGAGCGTAAACACACCGAATTCTGTCCGGCGGGCTCTGCTGGCCCAGGTCGAAAGGGCAAAATTCCACAGCCCGGCCGAACCTGGCGATCAGTTACGACTTTCGGCCGAACTGGATGAACAAATCGACGATGCCGCCAAGATAAATATTATCGTTAATTGTGGCGAGACGAAAATTGCCAGCGCGAAATTGACCTTTGTATTGAAACCGATTGAATCGGATAAGATTCATGCCCAGAGAAGGTACTGCTATCGGCTATGGACAAAAAAGCTGAAACTCGCTGTAGAAATATTTTAGACGACGGCATCGGACGGAATCCCGCTGGGACGACACCCGCGGTCCTGGTAGCCGGATTGGGATGGGAGATATCGCCGGATGCGTGGCAGTATTTAATCGGAAACCGGACTGATCCATCCGGTCTCGAATTGAGCCACGACTGTGACCCGACCGGTTACCTGTGTGTGCCGAAAACGATTAAGTATATGAGCAAGCAGGACCGCCTGGCCGTAAATGCGTCCGGAAAGGCCCTTGAAAGAGCGGGCCATGATTTGGAAAAAGTAAAAGACAGTTGTGGACTGTTCATGACGGTCGGCTACATTCCGTTCAAGCGTGAAGAAGCCGAAAGAATCTGTCACTACTCACATGAGAATCATCAGTTTTCCATGTCAAAGTTTTCAACCGAAGCCTACGATAGTATAAACCCGTTACTGGCTTTTGCCTGCCTGCCCAATATGCCGGCCTATCATTTGTCCGCCAATTTTAACATACAGGGTGAATACTTTTTAACCTATCCGGGAGCCGTTCAGTATTACCAGGTATTAAGTGAAGCTGTTCAGCGCCTGCAAAACGGTCACTTGGAACGGGCCATCGTCGGGGGTGTTTCCGATCAGTGCAATTTTCTGGTCGAAAATCATTTCCAAAAATTCCATGCCGCAGATGAGATGCGGACAGCTGATGTGGCTGCCTTCCTGATCCTGGAAAGAATGACTCCGGCACTAACTGCGTCCCGGCAGGCTCGCATTAAACTTCTGTCCCTGGATACTCAGTACACCAAAGGGGATGAAGTTCCGGAGCAAACGCTACCGAAATTGCGCCTGGGCCCGGCTGAATTGCCCATGCTGCTCAACGCCTTTGCCCATAATCAAAAAGGGCTTTTCAGCCATTGCTGTCGGTCCGCAACCCATACTTTTAAGAGCACATGGGAGGTACTATGAATCGTGTGGTGGTCACCGGCATGGGGGTCGTCACACCACTGGGAAACACACTGAGTCTTTTCCGGCAGAATCTGCTTTCAGGCAACTCCGGAACAGGTCCTTTGACTATCTTTGATCCGGGTCAACTGCCTACTGCTATCGCCGGGGAATGTCATCTGGATGAGATATCTCACAAAGACCGTAAAATATCGTTTGCCCTGCACTCAGCTCATTCAGCTATGCGCGATGCACGGCTTCAAGAAACCGAGCAGAGACCTCAGCACAATGCGGAGCAAAGCGGTTTGAACATCGGTATCGGTCTGGAACTGTTCGACATGCACGATCTGGCAGCCTATGTGGCAAATGGGTTCAACATCCCGGAATCGGGCCAAGGCCAGTATGATTTTTTACAAACCCCAGCTGATTACTGCGTTGACCTGCTTTGCGAGGCCTTTAATCTGCGGCTCAATCCGGGAATTCACATATCGGCCTGTGCCGCCGGTAATGACGCAATCGGTCATGCATTTCTGAGAATTCGTCGGGGAGAGGCATCGCTAATGCTGGCGGGCGGGACGGATTCCATGCTCAATCCGCTGGGAGTAGGCGGGTTCTGTAAACTCAACGCGCTATCGACCCGCAATGACGAGCCGCAAAAAGCGTCCCGGCCATTTGACGTCAAGCGGGACGGTTTTGTGCTCGGAGAGGGAGCCGCCATGCTGGTACTGGAGAATATGGAAATTGCCGTTCAAAGAGGTGCTGATATATATGCTGAAATTGTAGGGTATGGCAATTCTTTTGACGCGCATGCGATCAGCGATCCTCATCCCGAAGGGCGTGGTGCGGTGGCGGCCATGTCCAGGGCCCTGGACATGGCGGCGATTTCTCCTGCCAGTATTTCATATATCAATGCGCACGGAACCGCGACACCAAAGAACGATCCGGTCGAAACCCTGGCCATAAAAACTCTGTTTGGCCGGAAAGCTTACGAAATTCCGGTGAGCTCCACCAAGTCGATGATCGGACATTTGATATCCGCGGCCGGGGCGGTGGAAGCAGCGGCAAGTATCGTTTGTGTCAACGCCGGGTGGGTTCATCCGACCATTAACCTCGATGATCCGGATCCGGACTGCGATCTTGATTATGTTCCGGGTCAGGCACGGCAACATCGGGTAGGGCATTTTTTAAGCAATTCCTTTGCCTTCGGCGGGCAAAACGCAACCCTTGTATTTCGGAATTGGGAGAATTAGGTGATCGGTGACAAAAACATCGTTATTACAGGTGCCTCACGTGGGATCGGGGCGGCTGTTGCCCGGGAAGCCGCCGTCAATGGTGCCCGGGTCGGATTAAACTATTTCAAGAGCAAAGCAGAAGCAGAATCCCTGGCCGAAGAACTGGAACACATCGGCGGCTGTCAACCGCTGCTGCTTGCCTTTGATGCCTCCGATCCGAACCAGGTTGAGCACGGTATTCAGTTATTTTTGGATGAACTCGGCAGCATTGACGGTTGGGTTAACAACGCGGCCATCAATATCAGTGGACTTCTTCCAACAGTATCAAAAAAGGAAATTCAGGCGCAGATAGATTCGGCCCTGCTGGGTCCCATTTTTTGTTGCCGCGCCGTCCTGCCCCACATGTTGCGCCAACATCAGGGAAGTATCGTCAATATCGGATCTATCGTTACCCGCAAAATGTTTCGGGGACAGACGGTCTACGCAGCCGCAAAGGGCGGATTGCTGGCCTTTACGCGGGCGCTGGCAGCGGAATACGGTCGCAAGGGAATCCGGGTCAATTGCATTCAACCCGGCCCGGTCAAATCCGACATGCTCGATACCGCTCTCAACCTGGCCGGGGACGAAATCCTCGGGCAAATTCCGGTGGGTCGCTACGGAACGCCCGGGGACATCGCCAGCTTGGCGGTATTCCTGTTGAGTGAGCAAAGTTCATATATTACGGGCGCTGCGATAAACATCGATGGAGGCTATCACCTGACATGATACTGGAACTGATGCAAAATAGGCGATCCGTCAGGCGCTTCAAACCGGAAGTTCCGCCGGATGCCGATATCCTCGAGCTTATTGAGGCGGCGGTTGCAGCGCCTTCGGCTACGAATAAACAACCCTGGCGTTTTTTGATCGCAAAAAAAAAGAAACATTTCGAGATCATCGCCAGGGCGGTCGATAAAGCCCGCCAACACTACATTTCATTATTAAGCCCTGAATACCGATCCGAGTTTGCGAATTACTCGGTCCATTTCATGAGTTTCCAAAATGCACCGATTATCATCCTGCCTATTTATCGGGCGTTTCAGGGAATTTCAGCCCTGGTGAAAGAAAAGTTCCCGCAAAAAAAGATGGCCTTCTTGAGAACCTATGAACACAATACTGCCCTGATGGGCGTCTCACTGGCAATTCAAAATATATTGCTGATGAGCGAGGCTATCGGATTGGGAGCTTGCTGTATGACGGGTCCATTGATTGCCAGGGTTGAAATCGAAAAAGGCCTGCTGGTTCCGAAAGGATGGCAGGTTGCGGCGGTTATTGCAGTTGGCTATCCGGCTGAAAAACCAGAGCCTCCGGGCAGGAAAAAATTGGAAATGGTTACAAGATGGCTATAAAGAGGTCGAAGATGAATTTAAGTGAGCAGGAAATAGAAAAAAAAATAATAGACGTGTTGTGCAGCAGCCTGGCCCTTGCTCCGGGCCAGATAAATAGAAATTCGCGGCTGATTACCGACCTGGGGATGGATTCCCTGGATTTTCTGGATATCATGTTCTCGCTGGAATCAGCATTTAATACCAAAATCAAGGACCGCGAATTTGACCGCGTACTGAGGCCGGACAAATCCGAAGCCGCCCTTCGAGCGGAGTATCTGACCGACAGCGAAATCGAGCGAATGTCGAACATTTTACCGGCCCTAAAAGAAGCGTCCCTGAAAGAAAAGATACCGCGAAATGCATTTTTTACCTTTGTCACTGTGGATACATTGATGAAAATGGTATGCTTGAAACTACAGACACAATAAGATCGAATATGAAATTATCCTCTCATAAGGCCCTGATGACTGTTCTGATTCTCTGCGGACTGTTGGTTCCGCCGGTGATTTTCACGATGCTCTTTTTACAGGCACCGTCTATTTCAGCTGAAAATGCCCGGGATATCATCGCGAACGGGAAGGTAAACTCCATATTGATCGATGTCAGATCGGCGCGAGAATTCGAAGTATTCCATCTGGCAGGCGCCATCAATATTCCACTGGAAAAAATTCAAGCGGATGATAATCTTTCCTGGCAGAACCATTTGAAAAACAGGGAGCATATTTTTCTGATATGTAACATGGGATTTTTAAGTGCCGGAGCAACGGAGAGGTTTCACAAGCTCGGTTTTCCAAAAGCGAAGAATATCGAAGGCGGAATGGATGCCTGGCTGGCGGGTGGTAAACGGGATCCGGAAAGAGCGCCGGTCCGGGTTCAAACGCCGTATGGTCCTGGACCGGGAGTGCCGAGGCTGGAATTCAGTCTTTTTGAACAGGCCTTGATCTCGTTTGCCGCTTTTGGGATCAAGCCTCTGTATGGGTTGATATCCCTGGGGTTGATTCTGCTCCTGTTCAAAAACAGGAAAACCGATGCCGTTGCACTGAAATGGGCAATGATCGCGTTTTTTCTGGGTGAAAACGCCTGCGCCGTAAATTTTCTTTTTTACGACGAACAAAGCCTCCTGATGGAATATCTGCACATGTACGGGATGATGGTTAGTTTCGGCTTCGCAAGCTACGCCTTTATGGTAATGCTCGATACCAGGGTAATCGGTTTCACCGATAAAAACGAGAAGTGCATTCTCCTTGCCAATTGCAGGCAATGTTTTAAATATCAACCTGTTTCCTGCAATCTGCGCCTGATGTTTCTGTATCTGGTTCCTGCGACCGCAATAATTGCCGGCATTCCACTTTCCGGTGATTTGGCTAGCTATTTCTATGTGGGTGATGTTTTTGGCGGTGACGTTCTGTTTGGTCACTTTCTTTATCAGCAAATCATAGAATACCGGATTTGCTCCCTGCTCAGTATCGTATTTCTGGTCATAGCCGGTTTTTATTTATTTAAATTTCGCGAAATGGGTCTGCCAGTAGCCAAAATCTATTTCGCCGCGGCCCTGGGGCCGTTATTTTTCGGATTGATGCGGTTTATTATGTTTGAAGTCTACCGGGGCAACCCCCTTTGGGCTGAAGCCTGGGAAGAGATAACCGAATTTATTTTTATTGGTTTTATCCTCTGGATAGTCTGGTGGTGGCGGGGACCCGATATGCAATTTCCTTTTTCATCAAAAAAGCGCTGAATCCTCATTTTGGCCCCAAACGCTGCGATTCTGATGAATTTGGTAAACTCCTTCGGATCGAAATCATTTTTTTTGTACCCCCCTTTGAAATTCATTGTTGCCAAACCGGTCTATCAGCGTTACAGTGGTCTTACTCTTGTCTTACCAACAAAAAGGAAGAATTATGGAAACAACTCGATTATCCAATAAAGGCCAAATCGTTATACCGAAACAAGTTCGATCGGCGCATGGATGGGAACCAGGGCTTGAGTTTATCGTTGAAGACACAGGCGACGGTATCAAGCTCAAACCAATGACCCCCTATTTAAAAACTAAAGCAGAGGAATTGGTGGGGTGCGTTGGTTATAAAGGTCCTAAGAAATCATTAAAAGAGATGGAAGCTGCAATCGCTAAAGGAGCTCGGAATAAATTATGATTGCTGTGGACACCAATTTATTGGTCAGAATACTGACGAATGACGATCCTAATCAGGCAGATCGGGCTGTAAAATTAATGAAAAGTGGCGATATATTTATCCCCAAAACGGTGCTTTTAGAAACGGAATGGGTATTGCGGCACGCGTATGGAATTGGAAAATCAAAAATAATAAATGGATTTCAGAAGCTACTCGGGCTACCAAATGTGAATATCGAAGATCCCGATTGTATTTATCAGGCGATTGCATGGTATGAAAATAAGTTTGATTTTGCCGATGCTTTGCACTTGGCTTCCAGCAGGAGATGTGAAAGTTTTGCCACTTTCGATAGCTCATTTAATAAAAAGGCAAAGCAATTCAACTCGATGGATATGATTAATCCATGAGAAGGAAGATCTCGTTATCCGATAATGCAGATAGATAGCGAGATCTGACACCGGCTTTCCAAAAGATTCGAACAAGCTATGAACAGGGGTAAGTCAACCCCGGATGGCCCCTAAGTCACCCAATTAGGTGTGTTTTAAATAAAGTGCCTGTCCCTTTCTTTCTCTTTCTTTCTGGGGATGGTGCATGTGGTTTAATTTAAACAAACGATATCAGGTATTTTTATCGGCTTACCTGGCTAATATCGATTGATGAGCGACAATTAGAATTCCCACCTGACGACAATTAAAATTCCCAATTTTCAAAAAGGGGAATAAAATCATCCAAACCGGTAAGAATCAGAAACAGGAGGGTTTGGATGGTAACCGATCAACAGGTGAGGAGGCTAAGAATGCTCATAAAAACACAAAAAACAAAGGCAACGGCAGCAGCAAAAGCAGGAATGGATGAAAAAACCGCAACCAAGTATCTAAAAAACGGCAAGTTACCGAGCCAGTGCCGCAAGGAGCACACCTGGCGCACACGGCCGGACCCGTTTGAGCAGGAACCGAAATGCTGCGTCCATCGCTAAGATCAACCCTCAATGTGTCATCGGTTAGCAATACGTTTAATGCTTCGGGTAATCTAATTTCAACGGCCAAAGTATTCGGGCCAATCCTCCACCAATTGGTCGTGGTGTTCTTCTCCTAATTGATTTTAATATTGTAAAGGGCTGATTTTTTTCAGATGACTTCAGACAGTCGTTTCAAAGAATACACTCCGGATAATCCCTTGACAGGGTTTGGCCTTTTTTCGTGCTTTGGGCATTAATAGAATTATTTACCCCTTCTTCCCCCAGTCAAATTCCGTTATTTTAGATTTATTATACAGCAAATATCAACTTTTTATCTAGGTAAACAATATTTAGCTTGACAATATTTAGCATGCTAAGTAAAATAGCGAATTAAAATGATACCCTAATTGAGCGAAGCCCAATTAGCAGGTATGGGGTATTGGGTATTGGGTATTGGGTATTGGGTATTGGGTATTGGGTATCAGGTATTGGTTTGGTGGCCTTGCGTAACTCATTCTATATGGCCCTTGCGGGTGATATATTAAAAATCAAACCCATTCCTTAAAACCAATACCCAGTACCAGATACCGAGTACCCACCAATTGAGTTTCACTCAATTGGGGTGATGCGGATTCCAGATGTTTTGGGGATTATTTATATCCGAAAGCCGACAAACTGGTTAACATCCGATTTTAACTTTTTTAGAGATCCAGCCCTGCAATGTTTAAGTTTTGGAGATTGTAACTTGTTGATATTTCTCTATATATTAGGTTGGATAATAATCGCCTACTTGCTTTTTACCCTCATTCTTACTTATTTGATCCAGCAATTTCCGCGCAAGCCAGTGAATGACAAGCCAGACGGGGGCAAAATAATCGATATGATTTTGTTCTGGATGAACCTTTTTTATCGAAATCTACCTGACACTGTGAGCCCGGCACGTTTAGCCCCCGCATTGATCATACCGGTAATGCTAACCCTATAGTTGCATAAAATTTTGAAATCCAACTTAGCTGCTGCAATGAAGACCATTGAAAGTATTGACTGATCCTGGATTCTGGTTTCTGGATACTGGATGTCGTTGAAATTCACCGATAGTGTACTGTTATATATCCAGCATCGAGTATCAAGCATCCAGCATCTGCCCGGAAAAAGAAACGATCTCAGACATAACGGCCAGGCTAGATGACAAGAATTTATGCAATGTCAGGGTATAGAATTGCTGTGAAATTCTTTCTGGATCGTTACCTCTTTGCAAATGGCTGATATTTTTTTCAAAATCAGAAAAGAACCATGGCCTGAACAATACAAGCAATCTTAATTTGGTCTGCAAAACAACCTGAACTAGGAAGTTTAACATGAACGAAACGGTTCAAGAGATCAAAACACTTTTTGCAAAGAACAATATCCCCGTTTTCGGCATAGAGAAATCCTCGCACCTGGAAAATGATGCCCCCGGTTACAGATCTTCTGATTCCCTTCCGTCGGCCGAGAGCATGTTGTGTATGGGAGTGCCTTTCCCTAAGGGTGTTTTTATGAAAACCAAAGCATTTGATGCGTCAGATGCCCAGATGATCAATCATGTAACCGGCGTTGATGACCATTCCATGTACACCTGTATTAAATGTGTCTCCATGTGCCCTTACACCATACAGGCGCAGCAGTAACTGCAACCTTGCACCCCAAGGAGTATTCCGGCACATGTACAGATCTGGAGGAGCGGATAAATGAAGACCGATGACCGACTCATATACCAAATTATTATGGCCCAGCAAAAGCTGCGGACCTATATCACTAACGCCCTTTTCACCGAGGGCATTAGAGTAACCCTGGGGCAGGCCGGTATCCTCTTTATATTACAGCGCGACGACGGGCGAACCATGACCGAGTTGAGCAGGGCTCTGGCCGTGGAAAACTCCACTTTGACGGGCCTCATTGATCGCCTTGAAAGATCTGCTTTTGTCATGCGCAGAGCGAGCAAGAATGATAGGCGTTCCATCAGAATTTACATAACTCCCGAGGGCGTCGCGGAATGCGACAAGGCAAAACCCGTCATCCAGAGAGTTAACGAAGAGATCAAATCCGGGTTTTCCCAAGAGGAGATTGAAGTGTTCAAGAGCGTCCTGAACGCCGTCTTTCAGAAGTTCAACCCGTCCTAAGTAGCACTCATCAATTTTTAAAACGGGAAAACTAAGCGTTTCAATTACAGAAATAAGTAATAATTTACCACGAAGTTGCATCATTAAAAAGGAGAAAGGATTATGAATGACGTGTACGAAGATTTAAGAAAGCGGCTCGACGATTTTGCTTCAGGCTATCCCACTGCTGATAGCGGTGTTGAAATAAGGATACTGAGAGAATTGTTCACTGAAGACGAGGCTGAATTTTTCTTGAAGTTATCTCCGCTATTGGAGGCTCCTGAAGACGTGGCTAAACGGCTGGATCGTGATCCCGGGGAAACGGCTGAACTCATGGAGAGCATGGCAAAAAAGGGGCTCATTTTCAGGCTGAGAAAGGGCGATGTGGCTCGTTACGGCGTCGTGCCGTTCGTGCCGGGAATTTACGATTTCCAGCTGGCAACCATGGGTCGCGGATTCGCACAGGATATGCAAGATTATTTTGAAGAAAGTTTGGGCCGCACGATTCAGGGGCATAAGACGCCCATCCTGCGGCCCATACCCATCAATCGTGAATTGGTTGTGAAGTGGCCGATTGCCCCCTATGAGGACGTCTTGAAGATCATTGAGGAACAGGTAGTTATCGCCCTGGCGCCCTGTGTCTGCCGAATCAAAAACGGGCTACTCAATCAAAGCTGCGGCAAACCTCTGGAGACCTGTTTCATGTTCGGCTCCAACGCCAAATACTACGTGGACAACAAAATGGCCCGCTTTATCAACAAAGAAGAAGCGAAAAAGATCATCAAAAACAACGATGAAGCAGGCCTGGTGATGCAGCCATTCAACGCCCAGAAGGCAGGCGTCATGTGCAGCTGCTGTGGAGACTGCTGCGAGATGTTGGCGTCGCTCAAAAAGCAGCCGGTGCCGGCCGCGGCAGTGAAGAGCAACTATTTCGCTACGGTAGATGCCGATGAGTGCACCGGGTGTGAAACTTGTCTCGATCGCTGCCAAATGGAAGCTATAACTAGAGAGGATGATACGGCGGCCATCGACCTGGACCGCTGCATCGGCTGCGGCCTGTGTGTAACGACCTGCCCCACCGAAGCCGCGCAGCTGATGAAAAAGGCAGCAAACGAACAATACCAGCCACCAGAATCTAAGGCTGAAGTCTTTATGCAATTAGCCATCGAAAGAAAAAAGGAAATCTTCCCCAAGCTCTGACAACCCATTATTTGCATAGTTATATTCTCAACTCAAGATGGAGGGTATAAGGCCATGTTGCTGAAGACATACACTCAAGAGATATTTAGATCAAAACGCATGCCAGGTGCTCATTCAATCCACTGTTATGCCCATCTTGATGAAAATATCGAAGACGTCTTGCCTTTTCTAAATGCAGAATTAGTTAAAAATTTTGCCCAATTAGACCGCTATCGCTGGTGCGGGCACGGTGTTTTGATAGACAAAGTTGAAATTGACTGGCAGAGTTCACTGTCATGACTAATTGGGAGTTGGTAGTTAGGGTTAAGTGAGAAGATGAAGCTCAACTGCGTTACCCTGTACACCGCGTGCGCCTCAAGCCTGCTGCACATGCATCTCGGATACTGCTTCTGCGGATTGGTTTTTGGTGGTGATAGAGGTTGCCGAAAGGTATCGCTGCAATAATATGAAGATAAACAACAGCACCCCGATGGCAATCTTTGTCCACCAGGAGCTTAATGTCCCCTGGAACGTGATAAAGGTTTGGATCAATCCCAGGATTAGAACTCCGATTAACGTTCCTTCCACATATCCCGCGCCACCGGTAAGAAGCGTGCCGCCGATGACAACGGCAGCGATTACGTCCAGTTCCAGGCCCACGCAGGCCAGAGGATATCCTGAAAGCGTATAAAGCGAATAGACAATTCCCGCCAAGGCGGCGAGGGTGCTGTTAAGGCTGTAAATCAGAATTTTGGTCCTGCCCACCGGAAGTCCCATCAAAATCGCCGACTGCTCACTACCGCCGATGGCGTAGACATTGCGTCCGAATCTTGTGAAGTGGGAGAGATAGATTCCGATCAACACCACGACGATAAAAATGATACCGGTGGCTGGAAGCCAGGCCCTGAACCCCAGGGGGATGCCGAAATCCACAACGCTATCCAAAAACGGATGCTTGATGGGAATGGCGTTGAGGCTGATGAGAAAGGCAAGTCCCCGGGCCAGAAACATACCCACAAGGGTCACCAGAAAGGGGGGCAGGTCAAAGAAGTGGATTAAACAGCCCATCGTAAAGCCGAAAAAGGCGCCGAACAGAAGCGCTATAAGAATGACCGGTACCGGATGGATATGATAGACGTGAATCAATTTGGCCGACATCACCCCCACAAATGCGATCACCGATCCCACGGAAAGATCGATCCCGCCGGAAAGGATCACAAAGGTCATGCCGATGGCAATGACCCCCACAAAGGCATTATCGATAAAGAGGTTGGTGAAGACCCGTAAAGAAAAAAAACCGGAGTACATAACGGATCCGACCGTATATATCAGAAAGAATACCGCAATGGTGGCAAGAATCGGAATATTTTTTTGATTCAATACAAGCTTCATCTTCGCTTTACCTTTAGCCCTGCAAAACGGTTCGTGACTGTTCTCCTGAACGCTTCCGACTGAATAAGGGCCACACCGATGATGACGACGGCCTTGAACACCAGGGTAATTTCCGGGGCAATGCCGATGGTGAGGATGGTGGTCGTCAGACCTTGAATGATCAAGGTACCGATGATGGATCCGGCAAGGGTGAACCGCCCCCCCCACATGGTTCCGCCGATAATGACCGCTGCAATGGCGTCCAGTTCCAGAAACAGGCCGGCATTGTTGGCGTCGGCGGCCTTGATGTCGGCGCAGATGATCAGGCCGGCGATACCGGCACACAACCCGGAAAACATATAGACCGCTACTTTGATCAGCTTTTCTTTAACCCCCATGTAGCGGCTGGCCACCGGATTGGCGCCCACAGCCTCAATGAACATGCCCATGGCCGTTTTGCGGGTGATCAGGTAGGTGGCGCTGGCCATAAATATGACAATTGAGATGGGAAAGGGAAGACCCAGGAAAAATCCGCTTCCAATGGTCTGGAACGGTTCATGGATGAAGACCACAATTTGCCCCTGGGTAATGAGCTGGGCGATTCCTCTGCCGGCCACCATCAGAATAAGGGTGGCGATAATCGGTTGAATTCCCACATAGGCCACCAAAATGCCGTTCCACAGCCCGGCTGCGACCGATAAAATCAGGGGGATGGCAACCACGATAAACAAGGGCCGAAGCTCCCCGTATTCCAAAATCCCTTTCACGTAATCCGGGCGGATAATGGTCGCGGCCAAAGCCCCGGCAATGGCCATGACGGCACCCACCGACAGATCAATACCGCCGGTGGCGAACACCAGGGTCATGCCGATCGACAGCAGCATGACGGGCGCCCCCCGGTTGACGATATCCACCAGGCTTCCGAAAAGATGCCCGTCCTTTATCTCCAGGTGAAAAAAGCCCGGCGTAAACAGCATGTTAAAAAGAAGAATGATTCCCAATGCCACCAGGGGCCAAAGCAGTTTGTGGAAACTGTCGTTTTTGATCCGCTGAGCGCTCATTCAACGTCCTCATTGGCGATAATGTGCATAACGGTTTTTTCTTCAATCTGGTCCCCCGTCAGCTCGGCCAGTTTTTTTCTGTCCCTCAAAACCGCCACCCGGTCACTGCACCGAATCACCTCTTCAAGCTCTGATGAAATAAACAGAATGGCCATTCCGTTTTCTTTGCTGAGAGAAACAATCAGTTTTTCGATTTCGGCCTTGGCCCCCACATCGATACCGCGGGTGGGTTCATCCAGAATCAGAAATTCCGGCTGGGAAGCGAGCCAGCGGGCGATGACGACTTTCTGCTGATTTCCGCCGCTTAAGTTGCTAAGGATCTGTTCCGGGCCGGGGGTTTTAATGTCCAGGGCGCGAATATATTTATCGACAATTTCTTCCTGCTTTTTGCGGGGGATGGTTTTGAATATACCGTCTCGCGCCTGGATGGCAAGGATAATATTTTCCCGCACGGTGAGATCCGAAATGATTCCTTCGGTTTTGCGGTCTTCGGGACAAAAGGCGAAATAATGTGCAATGGCTTTGCGCGGCGAAGTTATGGACACCTTGCGCCCGTTTAAGGTCGTTTTGCCCTTATTGGGCCGATCGATACCAAACAACAGGCGCGCGATTTCCGACCTTCCCGAACCCAGGAGGCCGGCGAGTCCAAGCACCTCGCCCTTGCAGATATCGAGATCAAACGCGGCAACAGATCCCTTGCGCTCCATGTCGCGGACCTGATAGAAGATCTCTTTTGCGCCGGCCGGTTTTCCGTTAACGCCGACATCATTTTCGCCCTCGAACTCCGATACATCCCGCCCCAGCATTTTGCCGATCAATTCGATGCGGGGCAGTCGTTTGGTCTCATACTGGCCCACCCGTTCCCCGTTCCTTAACACGGTGATCCGATCCGTGATCTCATAGGTCTGATCGATAAAGTGGGTGATGAAAAGAATCGCCATCCCTTCGTCCCGCAGCTTGCGCAGCACCGAAAAGAGCTGATCCACTTCAGCGGCGTCCAGGCTGGAGGTCGGTTCGTCCAGAATAAGAACCTTGGCTGAGATGTCCAAGCCACGGGTAATGGCCACCAGCTGCTGAACGGCCACGGAATAGACTGATACCGGCAAGGTTACATCGATATCCAGATCGAGTTTCTTGATGGCGGATTTTGCGCGGGCGTGAATGGCTTTCCAGTTGATGCCGCCGAAACGTGTGGGCTCCCGTCCAAGGTAGATGTTCTCGGCGACCGACAGCGCCGGGATCAGATTGATCTCCTGATACACCGTACTGATACCGAGTTTGGGGGCATCCTCGGGAGAATTCAATTCCAATCGTTGGCCGTCAAGAAAGATGTCACCCGCGTCCTTAGCGTAAAGTCCGGTCAACACCTTAATGAGGGTCGACTTGCCGGCTCCGTTTTCTCCCATCAAACCATGGATTTCGCCCCGCCTGAGGGTGAAATCGACGTTGGAGAGGGCCTTTACACCGGGAAACTCTTTGCTCAAGCCTTGGATCGTAACGATAGCATCGGATCCCGTCATTCCACGAATGCCTTTCACACGCCTGTTTTCAGCCCCGGTTCACACGCTGTTGATCTCGGTTGCAAGCCGTGTGAATCCGGGGACTTGCTAGCTCAAACCACCATATTACTAATATTTTCTGGTCGGAAGGGTTTCCGCGGCAACTTCCTGGGGGAAAACACCTTCTTCTGTTACGATGCGCCGGGGAAGCGTTTTGCCGGCCATCAGATCATTGACGGCTTGAAACAGCTGCGGTCCAAGCAGCGGACTGCATTCCACGGTGCAATTCAGTTTCCCATCCAGCATCGCCTCAAAGGCGCCTCGAACGGCGTCGATGGAAACAATGATGATGTCCTTGCCCGGTTTCAGTCCGAATTCCTCGATGGCCTGGATGGCTCCGATCGCCATGTCGTCGTTATGTCCGAAGAGGACGTCAATTTTTTTGCCCTCGGCTTTCATAAAAGCCTCCATCACCTCTTTGCCCTTTGAGCGGGTGAAATCCCCACTCTGGGATTTGATGATTTTAAAATTCGGATATTTTACGATGACTTCCTCAAAACCGACTTTTCGATCGATGGCCGGAGCCGACCCCACGGTTCCCTGCAACTCGACGATGTTGACTACTTGCATGGATTTGGCGGGGTTTTTCAATCGCTCATAATTGTCAACCAGCCATTGGGCAGCCCGGCGGCCTTCTTCCACAAAGTCAGAGCCCATAAAGGACACCCACAGGGAATCGTCGTCGGTATCTACGGCTCGGTCGCTGAGAATGACCGGAATTCCGGCCCTTTTTGCTTCCTTTAGCACCGGTGTCCAGCCTGTCTCCACGACCGGGGAAAATGCGATCACATCAACCCCCTGGGCGATAAATGACCGGATGGCCTTTATTTGATTTTCCTGCTTTTGCTGGGCGTCGGAAAATTTCAGCTCGATATTCGGATATTTTTTGGCTTCGGAAATAATCGATTCCGTGTTGGCCACCCGCCAGGCGCTTTCCGCGCCGATCTGAGAAAACCCCACGACAATCTTCTTGCCTGCTGCGTTCGCCGTCACGACCGCCAACGAACAGACCACAAGTACCGCTACAATTACCGACATGGTTTTAAAGATCGCTTTCATTTTTGCCTCCTTTTCCTTTTTTGGGGTTCTGTTTGATAATCCGTTGTTCGATTTCTTGCTGCTTTGGATCCATACTCAAACAGACATTAAAGATTAAAAAATCCATCTGTCAAGAGATGGCGGCGTTCCCGCATCGATAGGACCGATCATCCTTACATGGATAAGGTAGGATATAGATTAGGCTTTTTCTTGGATCAATCCGGGGACCAACCCGAAACCGGCACGTTTCTCGCAACGCCGTGGTTATGGTATCCATATAGCAATCCATGTGCCAGATTCGGAGTTTTGCCATGTCTTGAAAACAGGGGCAAGGAAACGGTCTGGGCAAGAGCCGGTGATGCCATCCCGGCGAGTGATACAATAATCCTCTGATATTATAACCAATCACGGATACGACGCAGCACGATAATCGATGGGCGTGCGAATCCGAAGAGATCAGTTTAAGGACAGCCGCGCAGCTGGAAATTGGATTTTTATGAGGTTGACTTGGGATCATAATCTGTGTAAATATTACACACATTGTGTAAAAGCGTGTAAGGAGAGATCTCAATGGCAACGGGAATTCTGATCATCGATGACAACATCAAACTCTGTAAAAGTCTGGCACAGAATTTTGATCAACTCGGATATCGAAGCCACTTTGCCGAAAACAGTGCCAAGGCCTTTGACATCTTGTCGAAACACAATGTGGACGTGGTTCTTTTGGATATTGTGCTCGGCAAGGAAGATGGGATAAGCGTCCTTGATCGACTGTTGTCCTGGGATAATAAACTGCCGGTCATCATGATTACCGGATACGGTTCGATTGAAACCGCAGTCAAATCGGTTAAACTCGGTGCCTTTGATTACATCCAGAAACCGTTAAATTTCAACAATATTTTAAAAATCGTCGAGAACGCCATTCGGTTGGCGAATCTTAAAAGTGAAAATCAGCGCTTAAAAAACAGAATCGTCGCATTAACGGATCGGATCATCACGCGCAGCCCGAAAATGATTGATTTGTGCAATAAGGCGAAACGGCTGGCCGAAACCGATATACCGGTTCTAATCATCGGGGAAAACGGGACAGGCAAGGAGTTGCTGGCAAATTTCATCCACAACAATTCCAGACGAAGCGCTTATCAAATCAACACCATCAACTGTGCGGCCTTTCCCGAAACGCTTCTCGACAACGAGCTGTTCGGCCATGAGAAGGGCGCCTATACCGGCGCGGATGCAACCTTTATCGGTATTTTTGAAAAGGCCGACGGGGGCACCCTGCACCTCGATGAAATCGGTGACATGGCGCCTTCTACCCAAGCAAAAATACTTCGAACCCTTCAAAACCACGAGATCAGACGAATCGGCGGAAACAAAAGCATTACCATCGACGTCCGCTTTATTGCTTCCACCAACAAGGATATTCAAGGGCTTATCGATAAAGGGCGGTTTAGAGAAGATCTCTACTATCGCATCAATGCGGCGACCCTGCACATACCGCCCCTCAAGGAGCGAATGGATGATATACCCGTTCTGGTGAATCATTTTCTCAGCTTTTTTTCAAACAACAATTCAAAAGCGCTAAATCGGGTACCCGATGACGTGTTAAAGTGCTTTTGCGAATATCACTGGCCCGGTAATATCAGAGAGCTTAAAAATACCATTAACTACGCGGCCACCATGTCAACAACGGGCCAGATCCGAATTGAGGATTTGCCGGCGTCGTTTATGGATATGGAGAAAAAAGAAAGCGGCCACAACATTCGGGAAGAAACCGAAAAAATGTTAATCTTGAGGATGCTGAAGCAATCGGATTATAATAAGCGCAAAACCGCTGCCTTATTGCAAATCAGCAGGAAAACCCTGTACAACAAGTTAAAGAAGTATGGAATATCGCTCACAGGAACAGGATAGTGGATCCCATCCCCACGGTCCGTTACCCCTGTTAAGGCTGAAAAATATCAATTTCAGCCGGGACAATATTCGGGTACTGAAAAACATCAACCTGGATCTTCACCGGTCTGAATTTCACGCCATTGTCGGGGATCACGGCTCCGGCAAGTCTACCCTGGGGATGATTATCAGCGGAGCACTCAAGCCCGCCTCCGGTGTGCTGTTGTTTAAAAGCGAAAACTATCCCCACTTCACCCTGCGCAAAGCGCGTCAGTTGAACATCGAGATGGCTTCCCAGGAAATTCAGCTCATCAATTACTTTTCCGTCACTGAAAACCTGCTTATTCCGGATAAAGTCTACCACCTGTTTCCCCTAAGCAAAAAGAGACGGTTGATTCAGGAAGAGGCTCGCGCCCTGCTGTCCGGCTACGGTTTCGATATCGACCCTGCCGCCATCATTGATAATTTATCGTTGTCCGATCGGATGGTCATCCATATTCTGCGAAGCGTATATCGGAAACCGGTTCTTCTCATCCTCGACGCAGTGCTGGAGAAACTGGCGGCCACGCATCTGGATAAAATTCTCGATATATTAAGCGCATTAAAGAAAACGGGGACGTCCATCCTCTGTATCACACACAATATCGATGATATATACGGCCTGGCCGATAAAGTCACCATCCTGCGAAACGGCGAGATTATATTAACCGATTCGGTGAATAACATCGATAAAATCAACCTGATCAAATTGTGTTACACGCAAATTTCCGGCAGTGACGACATTGAAAGCTATCAGGATTTTAATCAACTCCTGCGATACAATGAGGCCATCTTGCAGAAGCTGCCGATCAATCTGATTGTTTCCGACAACGAAAATAAAATCAAAATGATCAACGACTACGGCAAAGTCTATTTTAATCTTGAAAACGCAGTCTATCGGAATCTGTTCCTGGATGATCTTTTTTCGGAAGGCAGTGAAAACGCATTGGAATTGATCAAATCAGCATTTTCAGAAAAAAAAGAGCAGACATTTTATAATACTCCGATTGTGGTGAATGCCAATAAGACCATTACGAACGTCAAAGTCCTGCCGATATATGACGGTGCTTTCCTGATCGGCAATATTACCATCATCGAAGACGTCTCCAAGCAGGAAAATTTACGACAGCAGGTGATTCTCTCTGAAAAACTGGCCTCGGTCGGAATACTGGCCGCAGGGGTGGCGCATGAAATCAACAATCCGCTGGAGATCATTTACAATCACTTAAATTTTATGAAATTCCAGATCGACAAAGAAAAAATGTATGAAACCATTGCCAACATTGAAGAAGAGCTCACCGATATTAAACAGATTGTCAGCAACCTGATTTCGTTTTCAGACAGCAACAAAATGGTAAACGAGGAGTTTGAATTAAACGGCCTGATAGCAAGTATTATCAATCTTATCCGATTCAACGCAAAAAATAAAAAGATTCGCATCGAATATACACCGGCCGAGCATCCCATTCATCTGAATGCCAATATGAATGAAATCAAACAGGTGGTATTGAATCTGTTGAAGAACAGTTTCGAGGCCTCCGATGGCGGAGGGGCGATTGACATTCAAACATCGAGTGTCAATATGGACGGCAGGCCATTTGCCTGCATTATTTTCAAAGACGACGGCATCGGAATAGAGGATGAAAATCCGGACAATATTTTCCTGCCCTTCTATTCCACCAAAAAAGGCAATGAGGCCAACCTGGGGCTGGGATTGTCGGTGAGTTACGGGATCGTAAAAAAATATGAGGGCAATATATCCGTCAAGAATCTTAAAGGGACCGGGTGCGAATTCACCATTACGTTACCCCAGTAGACGGCTAAAACCCTGGAGTCCAAAATACTTTAGCAGCGATTGTAAAATCCCTTCAATAAGTCAAGTTGTGCTTCAGAATATCACAGCCGAGAATATCTATCCGAACTTGTTTGCCCAAGTTATACTACAGAATCCTTCAACATGATATTCATCACAGTTGGTATATTCGGTATGAGTAATCGCCAATTTAGCGAAAGGTGCGATTTCGGCAATTAAACTAACATCGCGGAATTTTGCACCTTTCTTCAGCACATCCAAAAAATTTTCATGCATTCTAAATTTCACAATTTGGGGACTTGCAAAATATTGAAGACTTGCTTGTGCCATATACACTCGAATGCTTCGCGATCTATAGCGAGTCGTGCACGGTTAAAATGTCCGTAACCTATCTGTAATTATTTTCGGATAATCGATAGTTGGTCATCTCTGAATTTATCTACATTGTAGGGTTTTAACGATGAGCCGCAGCTGGATGCCGATTAGTTCAGGATACCCCTTAGCTTAGGTAAAAAGGTGTGGGCGCGGTGTCTACTCGCGGGAAGGAAATCGTCGCTTCCCTCAATAAATAACTGGTAAGCCTGTCCTTCTTTTTTAATATGTTTAACATGCTGTAGATTGACAGCATAGGAGCGATGAACCTGGGCAAAATGGCTGGATGGGAGGTTCGCCAAGGCTTCTTTCAGAGATAATCGCACATACTCATTGTAAATTTTCCCTTTCCTGTTGAACACAAACTTACAATAATGGTCCTCTACGGCTATGAAGTAAAGGTCGACAAAAGCAATCTTTATGATACCATCCTTCGAAGGGACACCAAGGCTGTCCGAATGCTTTTCGCTCTCATCATTAATCGTTACCCTTTGCGATTTAATTTCCAATTTCTTTTGGTCTAATGAAGCATTAATTTGTTTGATATTGGCCAGTTCTTTAGCCATTTCTTTTTTTAGTATGGCCTGAGTCAGCCAAGATATTGATATCACCCAGGGCAAGACGGCTGTTTTAAAGAATACGGCAATCGTGTCAGGCGGAGAGGTGTGCCATATTGCAGGACAATACGAGCCGGTAATCTGACATACAAACCCACATATCCCCGTGAGATAAACTAAAAGGAAACTCATCACAATGCCGGCAAATGAAATCATCCAGAATATGCCAAGTGTTTTTTTGGACGGTTTCCAAAATTTATACACCGTCTCTGTTATTGTATAGTGGACACCAACAATGGCTGACGAGACTATTATTGGGAAAAGCCAATGATAAAGCTTTCCCATCTGAGCATATTCCAGCCACAGATAGGTAGATAAGCCAATAAGAATGCCTTCCAGCAGATATACGGTTATCCTAAAAGAGGACCTATTTGGATAATCATCCATTCGGGTCTTCAAATAGTCTGCGATATCCCTAAAAATGGATCGACTTTTTTGAACCGTAGACATGGGTTGGTTGGCTCTATTTGTTTCGCTTGACATCGATACCCCCGACAAAACTGTGCGTTTTGTCATTTTTTTGGGATTTTGTTACGACATTGTAATCCATTCGCGTCATCAGTCAAGTCCGAATGCGGCCATCATCAGGCTAACAAATCCACACACGACATTTGCAATCCAGTTACGACATCCAGCTTGCATTGAGATTATTCAAACATTATCCTAAAATAGCGATTGGGAAAATCTTGATTGTATTTTTATATCCCAGACTTTGATTCCCGGTTAATATCTTGAAATTGCGATAAATATTACTTTTATCGAAGGAGGCCTAATGATGCAAAAAACGAAAAATTTGATTGCAGCCTGCCTGCTATCCATATCGTTTATTTTTTTCAGCGTACTTAGCTGGGCTGAAGATTCAGGAAGAACGTTTTTTAAGGTTAACAATCTATCCTGTGGAGCCTGTTTGGTTAAGATAAACGCCAAATTAAAGAATTTTGACGGTTATATTGGGATGTTGGCAAACATTGACAAACGATTGGTGGCGGTTGATCACGAGCAAAGCCTGACAGACAGTGAAATTTCTGAGGCAATAACTTCCATTGGCTATCCTGCTAAAATGGCATCCGAATCTGAGTATAATCAACAAAGATCGATATCTTCAGAATCTCCTGGATGGAAAAGCCCAAACGACGGGTTTTTTGCCAGGCTTTTAGAGATATTCAGTCGTTAGTCAGTTAGAGATGGGCGTGCTTTTTAATCATAGAAACCAGAGCTTGGGGAGAGATCCAATATAAAGGTTAATAGTTCTAAAACAGAAAAGGAGAAAGAAATGAGCGGGCAAAATAGTGTGGATAAAATGTTTGACGCTATCGCCGGAGTACTGATTAGATGCTTTGTCATTGGCATTGTCTTGCTGACCATCTGGCTTGTTGTGGTCATGGGTGTGCCGCACTGGGCATGGCAAATGCACGGCAAGTTTTTTGATCTCTCCGGTGAACAAGTTGTCCTTGTTCAGTACACCGGATTGCTCATGACCAAAGTCGTAATATTTGCGCTGTTCCTGTTTCCGTACATCGGTATCAAATTTGCTCAACGAAAAAGGAACAGAAGGCCATCCAGTGATGCGTTAACATGAATAGACTTACACTCTATTCGAGTCAGGAAATGAAAAATGAATACAGAAGACTTGGGAAATTCAAAGATACTGAATTTGGTTTTCAAACCAGCTGGAATGCTTATGGGAAGCAGGGCTCGACGCTGGCTCATGAACCCGATAAAAACCCTGCAAGGTGCCGACATTCAGCCTGGGCAGACCGTTTTAGAGGTGGGGTGCGGCACTGGTTTTTTCACTATACCGGCAGCAGAGCTAATTGGCGATCAAGGGTGCCTGATGGCGATGGACGCACTTTCAGATTATACCAAACGGGTATCAAAAAAAGTTCAGGCCGCTGGTTTAGAAAATGTCCGTGTGGTTAAACGCGATGCTCTGGATACAGGATTGGATGCCGCAAGCGTAGACAAGGTGCTGTTGTTTGGTGTGATTCCCTTCCCTTTCTTGCCCTTGAATCGGCTTTTACCCGAAATGAACCGTATATTGAAAACGGAAGGGACCTTGGCAGTGTGGTTGTTTCCTGTTTCTGGTTGGGTACCAAAGTCGATCCTTCAATCCGGATTGTTCACATATGTTAGCAAACGAAACGGAGTCTACAATTACAGACGATGTTAGATGAGTTGCAATAAATAGCCCCTTAGCGGACTAATCGATCATATTTTCATAAGACGCGGTCGTGTATATTATCAAAAAAATGGAGAACAGCTAATAGGGGAGTCCCGGGAAATTGTAGAAGAAAAAATGAAGAAATGGAAAACAGCTCGGTGAACGCTGATTTTCGAATGTGTAAAATCAACTAATCTTGCAAAAGCAAAAATTGCCTTGACCGTATTCCACCCTGACACCCGAAACTTGATACTTTACCTTCTTTCCTTCCTACGCTCAACCAGTTGTCAGTTTGTCCATTGCCTTACTCAATCCGTCCTCAAATTGCCGCCGCATATTTTGTGCTTCCTGCTGCCATTGTTCATCAGCATCAAGATTGGGAATGACCGCGGTGCCGGTAATGGAATGAATTTGCGCCAGATCTTCTTTGAGTTGCGCCGACCGTTTTTGGGCAGCCCGGTTATAAGCAACATGATAGTCATTAATAATGGCCCGGATCGTTGCCGTGTCAAGGCGGCAACATTCTTCCAGGGCCTCTACCAGATTCTGGCTGTCCTGATCGGGATCAAGTCGGGTTAGAATTTCCTTGACCAGCAGGCTGTCATCTGACAGGTCGGAATCCTTTTTTAAACTCTCATATTCTATCTTGAGCTGATTTTTGGTTAACGACTCGTCCTGATGTTTCTGCACCAATCCTTTGATACGGTTTCCAACTGCTATTTGTTTTTGTGCCTTCTTTTCCTCGGCGCTGAGTGTCAGGTTCCGGGTTCTCTCCATCACCAGTTCCAAGGTACTTTTTATTTCTGCCACGTGGTTCCCTCCGTCATTTTTGTTCTATAGCCATAAGAATTTAACTAAAATTTTCTGCAAAATATGAACAATGAAAATACCAAGCACCAAAAACCAAATCTCAAATGGTTCGACAAGCTCACCACCCTGAGCCCAGTCGAAGGGCAAATCCCAATGACCTAAATCCAAAATTCGAAACGGCTGAGCTCGTCACAGGCCAAACACATAATTCGTCTAAAGTCTACTCCTGTGGCAATTTCGTCGGCAGGCAAGGCTTTGCGTTGTGATGCGATGTTATAAAATTGTAGTAATTGTTTTGGTCATTCGATATTGAAATTTGAGATTTATTTGAAATTTGATGCTTGAGATTTGGAATTTTAATGTCTAAAACAAACTTCTGATGTCAGTAAATTTGAATTTACTTTGGGGTTACTTCGAAAATTACCGCGGCTCGATAAGTTTGTCCACTATCAGCCCATGAAAATTAGAGCCTGCCATTGAACTGAAATTCCATCCTAGATGGGTCAGGCACATCGCACAGTAACAGACCCGCCAGCTATAGCCTGCAAACCAGGTAAACTCGTCGGAGGCTGCGCCGGCGTACCCGCAGCCTTTTACGTTTCTAAAGCAACCGATATCAAAAACGATCCCATGAGGGTTGGCAAAGGTGTGCCGGTGTGATCCCTGTATGGCAATTCGGTCAGCCGGTCTGGTGATTGCCTGGTGGCACTGACGGCACAGTATGTATTCTTCCTCCTCAGGCACTTGATTTTCAGCTTCTTTTTCAAGGATGGTGGTTTCGCCCTCTGTGCCCGGTTGGTCCGCCGGGACGCGCAAACAACGAATACTACCAGTGCCGACTTCATTCATAATTAGATCCCTTGCCCGGTTCATCTAGGGATGGAGCCCGGATGCGATATCGTCAAACAGCCATTGTCGCCCACCATTTAACCATATCTTTACTCGATCGGCTACCTTTTTATGAAAAAATCAGGGGGAAATGAAGAAAGTTTGATCCGGAATTCAGGTATTAAACAATGATTTTTTAAGCACGGCTTTGTCATAGGCGCCGATGATATCCCGCCGGCTGATGATGCCGACCAACTGGCCGGGATCATCGGCCGACACCACAGGTAGCGTTGCAAAATCTTTGCGGCTTATTTTTTCCAGCGCAGTATACAGATTGTCATGGGTGGAAACCGTCACCACTTTGGGGGTCGCCAGATCTTTGGCAACCACCAAATGCTTTAGATCTTCATCAAATATGGCTTCACTGTAATCGTTGAACGAAAGGATACCGGCTAGCTTATTGTCAGTATCGAGCATCGGAAAACTGTTATATTTACTTTTGGAAATTTTGCCGGCCATTTTTTCCAGGGTCCAACCTTCGGGTATGGTTTCTACCTTGTGGCTCATGATCTCTTTAACATGCATGGATTTTAAGACATTGACTTCTTTGCCTTCTTTTATGTCAATTCCCCGCCTGGCCAATTTCAACGTGTATATTGAATCCTTCAGCAACTGACTGCTGGCAATTGTCCCGACAATGCAGGAGAACATAAGCGGAAGGATTATTTTGTAATCACCGGTCATCTCGAAAAGGATCAATATGGCCGCCAAAGGCCCATGAGTTGTAGCAGCGACGACGGCCCCCATGCCGACGATACTGTAGGCACCGGGAGATGCCGTTACCGTCGGGAACAGGGTATGGACAACCATCCCGAAAAAGCCGCCGGCCATCGCGCCCAGAAACAGCGAGGGTGCAAAGATGCCCCCGGATCCACCCGAACCAATCGTAATGGATGTGGCGAAAACTTTGACAACCACCAGGACCAGCATAAGCCACCAGGCAATTTGTTGCATCAGCGCCATATCCATGGCACCATAGCCGACTCCCAGAATCTGGGGAAAAAATAAGCCGACAGCGCCTAGGATCATTCCGCCTAACACCGCCTTGAGATACTCGGGAAATTTAAAACTGTCGAATAAATCCTCAACCCGGTAAAGGGTTTTGGTAAAAGTTACACCCACAACCGCACAAAAAAAACCGAGTACCAGGTACATTGGTAACTCCCAGGCGCTCACCAGTTCATAGGCCGGAACAATAAACGCCGGGGTATCCCCGAGATAAGCTCGTGAAACGACAGTGGCCACCACCGATGAAATCACAATCGGGCTGAACGTGGCCAGTCCGAAATCTCCCAGGACAACCTCCAAAGCAAACATAGAACCGGCAATTGGGGCATTGAAGGTGGCCGCGATACCGGCCGCAGCCCCGCATCCGACCACTGCCCGCATTCGGTCTGGGGAGACTTTCAAGGCCTGACCCAGCGTAGATCCAATAGCGGAGCCGATTTGAACAATAGGGCCTTCACGGCCGACGGAGCCGCCGGTACTGATACTGATGGCTGAAGCCAGAGATTTTACAAGAACAACCCTTTTTCTAATGACTCCGCCCTTTAATGCCACTGCTTCCATCACTTCGGGTACCCCGTGGCCTTTGGCCTCCCTGGCTAGAAAATAAACCAGCGGACCAACAATCAAGCCACCCAGTGCCGGAATCCATATTTTAATATTCCAGGGGATCGTCGCAACCACCTCGAGCAGTTCATCGGGAGAACCATAGGCGATTGATTGAAAAAAATTGATTAGATGTCGAAAACCAACCGCACCAAATCCTGCGGCCAATCCGACAATGACGGCCAAAACAGCCATTATGGTGTGTTCGTTGGTTTTAAGCCGCCCCAGAACCGATCGATATTTAGATAGAATTCGATTAATCATGCAACCCTTCGCCCGGAGTTTTTATTCTTTTTCTTTGCGGGCTTTGCGTCTTTGCGTGAAGCTATTTTTAATCCCCCCTAGGCCATAAAAACTGTCAATTAGTATCGGCCAATTCGAAGCTCAGCCCTTAATCTCTGAAAATATTTGCAATTTCTATATTGACGATAGTGGGTCTGTCAAGAAATTTTACGATCTCTTGACAAATCGGAGAAAATGTTTAATTTTGCCTCAAAAAAATAAACCTAATGGAACCAAAAATCTGATCCGCCTGCGGTGGATCAGTTTCAGGAGGAAAGATATGCCGGTTTATGAATTTGAATGCTCAGACGGACACATCACAGAGCAACTCGTAAGAATGGGAACCAAGAGCACCAGGTGTTCCAAGTGCAACAAAAGAGCCAAGAAAATTATCTCCCAGTGCTCCTTTGATTTAAAAGGCGGCGGGTGGTATGCGGACGGCTATTCATCAAAAGGGTCCAAAAGCAGTAAAAAATCAGATTAGTCTGGATGCTTTCGGGCGAACGTGCACTGCGGCTTAATCGGCAGAAAACACTATTGCAAATAATTTTAACAGGTTAAAAAATTTTGCACCAACTGAATCCGACTACGTGCAAGCCACAGGTCGGATTTTTTGTGACGTCATTTCATCATCGCGGATGTGAGGAAGACCGAAAGCATCGATTGAAAACCTCCCTGATACACTATTAGCAGGCAGCAAGGTGCAGAACCCTTGATGCTGCAAAATATCATCGAATATCAATCTCCTGGAATCCAGCAACCAGTATCGAGTATCCAGCAACCAGTAACCAGGATCCAGAAACCGGAAAGCCATGTCCAACAAATGCCAATTCTCCAAACTGATTTTCCCCAATGACCCCCTCTATGCAGTCGTCGCAGGTAAATATGTATTTGAAATCGCTAAGAATATTCGATTTCAAACACCGGATGTTCAGGCCATCGAATCCGGGATGAATGAGGCCAAAGAGATCGTCTTGATCAACCCGCTTTAAATAATTTCTTTTTTCATACCCAGTCCATGTGTCCACGTTATATTGACACATCGCCATCAACATGATAGCCGGTATATTTAGTTTGCCGGTAAGTTCGAAATTCTTTTTTTTCTGCTGGTCGCTACAATCTGGATAACCGCGGCTGCAACTGTCGGTGTCAAACAGGCGCTAAATTATGAGAGCACCTCAGGCGCACTTGGCGTTTGCATCATCGGTTTGATCATTAGCGCAGCCTTTCGGGGATCAATGCTCATCATATTGTTTTCTGTTTTTGGTGTTGCCTCCAAATATATGCTGAAATTTGAAAGTCAATCCATAGCTGCAAAATTCATTGACCCTTCAGGTCAGGTGGTGGAAAAACCGATTGAGATCCGCACCCATCCGATCACCGGGCGCACCTGCCGCATCGCCTTCAGCCGCATCAGTGAAAAGGAAGCCGGAACCGATTCACTGCCGCCACCGCCGCCGGATGCCGACCACACCTCGGAATGCCCCTTTTGTCAGCCCCGGGTAACCTCAAAAACCCCACAACTGCACCCTGACCTATCAAGCAATGGCCGCATGAATCAGGGCGACTCGCTGCTGTTCCCGAACCTGTTTCCCTATGGCAGCTATTCCGCCGTCAGTCTGTTCAATGATCAGCACTTCGTTGAAATCGGCACTGCCACGGTCTCATCCTATACCGACTGTTTAATCAATTCAGTCAGGTATCTGAAAAAAGCGCTTCATCACGATCCGCTGGCCGTCTATATGGCGATCACCCAAAACCATCTGCCATCAGCGGGCGGGTCTCTGGTTCACCCGCACCTGCAAATTAATGCCGACCGGATCCCGGGAAATCATCATCGCTTTTTGCTGCAAACGGCCAACAACTTTTATCAGCAAAGCGGCAAGTATCTTTTTTCAAGCTACCGCGCCCATGAGAAAAGCACAGGTTCTCGCTATATTGGAAAAACGGGATCATGGGAGTGGATGGCAGCCTTTGCCCCGGAAGGTTTTTTCGAAATTTGGGGCATACTGCCCGGCATGACTTCCTTGCAGCAGGTAACGGCATCGGACTGGCAGGATCTGGCCCAGGGAATTGTAAACACCCAGCGCTTTTATCGCAGCATCTGTCGCAACGGATACAATCTGGGCTTGCTGTCGATTGAGAACCCTGGCAGCCGCCTGGAACTGCGCACCGTCATCGTGGTTCGTTCAAATTACGCCCCCTGGACGCGAAGTGACTATACCGGCTACGAGGTCATAATCGGTGATATGGCCACATTTGTTGCACCGGAACAAACGGCCGAATGGTCGCGGTCTTTTTTTTCGTCTTGATTGCGAAAATTGGTGATACAAATCTGCCTTAATTTCCTGTAAAATACGCTGCCTATAAATCTAATCTTTCCTGAGGCCTTCTCCCAGGCAGCTATAATCCAGTATTCAAAACACAACACCTGTATTGCCTCTACAAATTTAGGTTGCCATCACAACACCTTTCAGCATATAATATATTGATGTTCAGTGTGTTAAGCTGGCAGTTGATGCCGGGATTTTATGAATGGATCTAAAAAATAAAAAGCAAACATCCAGATGGAGTCTCCAAAGCACATCTGATCCTAAAAACAAGTGGGTTTTTCAAATCGACCCGGTACCTTTCACTATCGGCCGGGATAAAGATTGTAACCTGACCCTAAAATCCAAAGGAGTGTCCAGACACCATGCCCAGCTCAATGTCAGCGGGAATATGCTCTGGATTCACGATTCCGGCAGCACCAACGGCACATTTTTAAACGGCAAGCCCATTACAGAATCAATGACGCTGACAATTGGTGATAACCTCCGTATCGGTCAGGTTGGCTTTTGCGTTTTAGGCATGGATGAAAGCCACCTCCCTGATGAGGATGCTGGTGATGATAATAAAACCGTATTCCTGGATATTCCTGACCCGCTGCCCGAGCAGTTGGATTCATATACCGCTCCGTTTAAAAAAATGATTCATGATCGTGCGGTGATGCCTCATTTTCAACCGATACTTACGCTTTCCGACCAGGGCATTAAGGGCTATGAAATTCTGGGCCGCCTTCCCCGTGGCGTGGATTTACCTCCGAACCCCGCCGATCTTTTCGAAATAGCCGTCCTGCTGGATATGGAATCCGAGCTGAGTTCACTCTTTCGAGAAGTTGGTGTGAATCATGGCCAGCGATTGCCTGAATCCTCCATTTTATTTGTCAACACCCACCCAATTGAGTTAATTAAAATCAGGAATCTCAAGAAGTCTCTTAGAAAAATTCGCAAAGCTGCAGCATCTTCGACGATTGTTCTTGAAATCAATGAAAAAGCAATCACTGACTTGAAACGTTTGAAAAGCTTACAGACCGAGCTGAAGAATCTCGACATCGGTCTGGCGTATGACGATTTCGGTGTGGGGCAGACCCGGTTGATTGAACTGGCAAAATTCCCGCCGGATTTTCTGAAATTCGACATTTCTTTAATTCGTAAAATCCATTTGGCGCCCAAACGATTGCACCAATTGATCGTCACGTTTCTAAATATGTCCCAGGATCTTGGGGCTACCACAATCGCCGAAGGGGTTGAATGCAAAGAAGAGGGGGAAACATGCCGGCAGCTGGGATTTGACTATGCCCAGGGAAATTTTTACGGCGTCCCCATGCCGATCTCCCAATTCGGCCTCCCGGAGCAGATCAGTTCAGCAAACTAGTATATAAGGGAGCTGGTTCTTTATGCTCCCAAATTTATGCAGCAGGCCAGCCAGTAAGTCAACTCGTTTTCACAACGTCCCCGAGTTTCCATCAGAATACGGCCCGGGAAATCCTTGAAAAAAAGGTTTTTCGAAACCTGGACTTGAAAGATTTATAAAGAAACAGGTCCGGCTTCTATACCCCGCCTCTGCATTTATTTTAAGCGCATTTAGCATGGCGCTGCGGGTTTTTTTTAATTAGTCAGATTTCAAATGGAACTACCAGATGTTTTTTGATGAGGTTATAAAACTCCATCGGTTTATCCAGGATTGGATGAACGGATCGGCGCCGAAAACTGCCAAGGCTTTCTCCTGCTTCAGTGATGCCCTCGATACTGACTTCGTAATTGTTCATTTGGAGAGAAAATGCATTGTCTTGTTGTAACACCACATCCACTTTTAAAGGAGCTTGTTCATGAACAAATTTGCACCGGATTCGGTTGTAATCCCATCGGGAATTGAAACACAAGATTTCAGGATTCGGAGTCTGACCATAAATGATGTGGTGAAAGACTATGATGCCGTTATGAGCAGCGTCGATCACCTTAACGGGGTATTCGGTCCGAGCCACCCCTGGCCTTCCGTTGATTTAACCTTTGAGCAGGATCTTATTGATCTGGGTTGGCACCAAAAGGAATTTCAGATTCGAAGCTCTTTTACCTATACGGTGATGAATCTTGACGAAAGCAGGTGTTTGGGTTGTGTTTACGTCTATCCCTCAGAAAAAATAGGCTATGACGCCAGGGTGATTCTCTGGGTTCGACAGAGTGAAGTTGGCAATGGCCTTGATGAAAAGCTCTTCTCTGTGGTCAAGAAATGGTTATCAGAAGAATGGTGGTTCACTTCAGTCGCTTTCCCCGGACGGCAACTGCCCTGGCAGGATTGGGACAGCCTGCCGGATAATTGATCTCCCAAAAAGGTGATTGCATCAAATCAGTGGCGGAAATCAAAAGGATCCTAACTATTCAGAGTAACCAAGAAAATTTAAGATGCGGCCTTTGAGTTTTTATCCGGAGGCGATCCGCCTATAAAAAGGAGAAGGTAAAATATGAAAACACGACAACTGGGTCAAGATGGGTACAGCATCGGGGAAGTGGGTCTCGGCTGCTGGCAGTTTGGCGGAGATTTCGGCGACATGCAGGAAAAGACCGCGATATCAATTATGGAGACGGCCGTAGAAAACGGCATTAATTTTTTCGACACTGCCAATGTGTATGGAGCAGGCCGAAGCGAAAATTTGATTGGACAATTCCTCAAGCAGTGTTCCAGCCCCGTAACTGTGGCGACCAAGTTCGGGCGTGGGGATGATGTCTACCCGGACAACTACTCTGAGGGCACCCTGCGCAGCTCCGTGGAGGGATCACTTAAGAGACTTGGAGCAAACCGGCTTGACCTTTTGCAGCTGCACTGCGTCCCGCCGGAGGTCCTCCGGAGGGGTGAGATCTTTGATTGGCTGCGGCAACTCAAGCAGGAAAGCCTGATCAAGGAGTTTGGCGCCAGTGTGGAAACCGTAGAGGAGGGACTAATCTGCATGGAGCAGGATGAACTGCTCTGCCTGCAGGTCATTTTCAATATTTTTCGCCAGAAACTCGTTTCGGAGCTGCTTCCCGAGGCAAAATCCAGAGGCGTCGGCATCATTGTGCGTCTGCCGCTTGCCAGCGGCCTGCTAAGCGGGAAATTCTCCAAAAGCACGGCTTTTGTGAAAACGGACCACCGGAATTACAACCGGGATGGTCAGTTTTTTAACGTGGGTGAAACCTTTGCCGGCCTGCCCTTCGAAAATGGCATTGAACTGGTCGAAATGATCAAAGGTGCCCTGCCTGAGGAGATGTCCATGGTTCAACTGGCTTTACGCTGGATCCTCGACCACGATGCGGTGTCGGTAATCATTCCGGGAGCCAGTTCCCCGCAACAGGCTAAAGAAAATGCCGCGATCTCAGGCATTCCTCCACTTTCTGAAAACCTGCACCGGGTGCTTTCCGGTATCTACCGGAACAGCATTCATGACCAGATTCGAGGCCCCTACTGATTTTATAAGAAGTTTGGACGGTTTTGACCAACGCATTAAGGATATAGGGGACGTCCTTTAGTTTTTCAGTTTTAATAAGGGAAATGAATATTACCGTGTTCAAATAAGTTTATGGCCATCATCCAGCGCAATTTTTTCACCTCGCCAAACCGACAGGGTTACGGCCGAAGGCGAAATTTTAAGCTTTCTTGAAAGCTCAGCCATGCTGATTTCCAACTCCCTTGCCGCCCAATAGCACAACAGACTTCTGGCCTGAACCCGGCGGCGCTGTTTGCCCGGCGCCCAGACCTCAGACGGCTTTATGTTCAATACAGCAGCAACTTTTTCTACCACCTTGTCAATATCATAGCCAGCGGCCTGCAACGCATATTTACGATTTAAACGCTCATGTGCAGATGATAGCACCTGTTCAACAAAATCGCCGTCACCTAATATACGCTCGTCGGCTTTTTGAAATACCTTCGCCCTTCGCATCGCCCGGAGACTGGACCATCCACCGCTGCTGCGCACCAACCCGCCACCGGTGAGATCATGACGCCTGCCAATTTCAATGCCCTTTTCGACAAAGCCTCTATCGCCGCGGCGAGCCGCTGGAACTTTATCGGCATATAATTGCAATATACTATTAACATCTTGCCATTTGTTTTTACATTTACCCATATCGGTATCTGGGCCCAGGCATAACAGCGCGTATCGGTCTCTTTTAAGATTTTTCCCAGCCGGCTTAGAAAATTGTGCCGGTCTGCATCATCTTCAAATATCCGCTGACGGTCAAGACCCCGAGCAATTATGTGATGCAATGCTCCCGGCGCATCTATCCTTGATTTTCTGGGCATAATTCGACTTTATCACAGACTCATTAATTATTAAACTAAATAACTAAAGGACGTCCCCTATCTTCCAATGGCAAGGGAATACCAGGACAACAAATCGGGGAATTAGGAATTGAGGAATTGCGGAATTCAATATGGATTACGTCTAACTTTAGATTTTTTAATCCCAGAATTCCTAAATAATGACGCCACCCTCATTTTTATCCGGCCTCCTCGGCTTGATTGCGATGTTCTCAATCCGGAATCTTGATATAGCCAAATTTAAGGTTGTGTATTATTTTGGTTAAGGTATTACATGAATCGTGCATGAAAATTAGCGCGAAGTGAACATAATACTAAATAAGACCCCAATTGAGCGAAAGTCGAGGTTACCCCAGCTTCAAGGCGTCCAATGGCGAGGGTGTAGTAGCCCACCCTGAACCATTGGCAACGCAGAAGATGGGGTGGCATCGGCTTTCCCGCAGGGTAAACAAAATGGGATTTAAAATGGACAATTACAACTCACCTATAAGTGAATTATAACTTTGGGTCCATTACTTGAATATCGATCGTAATATCTGAGTGATAAAAAACTATCCCATTTTGTTTACGATCATTTAGGGTAAGAGCAAGTTGAGAGCATTAGCGCAGTATGAATCTCAGTTTCAACAAATTGATGTTGGCGGTCTGTTTCAGCGGCACTTTGATTTTGACCTCCGTCACCGGTACCCGCGCTGAGGTTGTCGTGTTTGACGGAGTGACAACCGTTCAAACACCGATCCGGATCAAGGTATTGACCAAAGGGCGTATCTTTTCAGAGGGTGGCCGCCTTGTGGACCTTTACCTGGATGATAACCATTTAAAAAAGATTTTAACCGGCGCTGACGGCTACGGCTATTTTAAATACATCCCCCAAAGTCCGGGATTCAAGGAAATAACTGCACGCGCAGACGGAATCAGCGCGTCGGGGCTAATCCTTGTCATGGGCAAGAGCGAGAAGGCGATCATCATCGACGTCGAAGGGGCTTTTAAAGATACAATATTTTCAGAAAAACTCCAGGCAGATAGCCGCAAAGTCGTCAAAGCCCTCAGCCAAGATTATCAGGTCATCTACCTGAGCCGCTATGTCGGCAAAGACATCAGCAAACGGTGGCTGGCAAGGAAAGACTTTCCAAAATCAGCCGTTTTGCGCTGGCAAGGTCCCAATACCTTTAAAAAATTAGATAAAAGAGGTGTACACCTGTATGCCGTTATCGGATCAGCCGCCCTGATTTCGGCAGCCAAAAAACACATTGAGCATCGATATACTTTTGAAGAAAGCAAGGATGGAAAGATTGTCAAGGACTGGGATGAGATATTAAATCTGCTTAAGCCATCGGGTCCCGCTGTTTCGCAGGAAAAGGACCCAGTTTGAAGTCGGAAGTGGGAATGCGGAAGGGGGAAGGTAAAAATCCTCGATTTCGGAAAATTAGAATATATTGCATCGCAAAAAAAACGATCGAATTCCTTAATTCGACATTCAGTCCGCCGAAGGCGGATCATTCGACATTTGCAATCCCTAGCAGCCTATACCTAAAGCCCTGCACCATATAGCATTTCCCGTAGGCCGCACACTGCGCCTTGTGCTTTTTCTTATTTTCCACATTCCGCATTCCACATTCCAATTTCAGGTCATTCCGTCCCGGCATATTTTCGGATGGTGCCGTCAACAGCCACACCGTAAACGGCCCCATCCCGGCCAATGGCAACTGATGACAGCCCGTTGCCCTGGAAATTGGTATCAGACGCCCGTGTCTTGAGATCATAAGTCGTGGATAACATTTCAAAGGACGAGACATAAACCAGGTTAGCAGTGACAGCAGGGGATGAATGCGTGGACCCCAGTAAGGGTAATTTCCCTGCAAAATTGGCGTCATGCAGCAGCGTGCCGTCGGCTGCATTGATTGCCAGGAGGTGGTCTTTGGCCATTACAAAAACCAACTTGCCCGGGGATCCGGCCGGGGTAGCCAAAACAGCCTGGCCGGCGTCAAACTCCCACATTTTGACACCGGTTTGCACATCGTAGGCCAAGACTTTCCCATCCCGTCGCCCGAATACCATCAAACCGCTGGATATAATTGCTGTGGAGGAATGTTTATCAAAGCCGTGCTCCTGACGCCAGAGCACGGACAACTCGGCCCCGTTCCATTCAAACACACCAATGCTGCATAGATTGTCCGCAATGGCAATCAAAGGATTTTTCTTTAAGGTATCAACCGCTGGGGTGGGGTCGACAAAACGGTCCGGCAGGACAACATCTCCCGCATCATTTTTTACGGGAAATTCACCAATCAGGTCCCAGGTTTGGTTTAAATTGCTCAAAACATCATCAACGTTCACCCGGGCCCCTGGAATGTCAAATCGACATATTCCAAGCGCTTTATGATCGAGCAGTTTCGCCTGGACACCATCATCACGCAGAACAAACAATTCGCCCTGTATGTCATCGACCATGCCGACCGACACATAGATGAAAATCAGGGTGCCGCTGGACGATGTAATCACCTTGGGAGATCCGGTGGTGTACCCGTTGTCGGGAAATGCGTATGACCATTTCGGATTGCCGAATTGATCGACTTTGTGCAGGGTGCTCTGCATCCTTCCGGCATCGGTCTCACGATTGGTGATGGCGTAGATATCGCCCCTATCTGAAACCGATGCGGATGACACAATTCTGGCTTTAGAATCAGCGGATCCCAGGGACCGCTGCCATTTTCCGATCCCATCCTCTGACCTGATCGCGATTAATTTAGCGTTTGTGGTACCAATGTATAATACTTCCCGCCGCTGGAAGTCCAGCCCGATAACAGGTGAGGAACTGGTAATTCTGTATGGATTTGAAATCCAGCTCGAGGAAAGAGCGAAACCACTGTCAATTAACTGAAAGCCCTGGTTCGATGGATCACCGTGAAAGTGGCCCCATCGGGTAGGTTTGCCACCGGTACAACCGAAAAAAGTCAACACAAGGTATATCAGGATCGCACTTCGCAAATATCTGTTCATATTACGGTCCTCAATTTATCACGAATTTTTCCATCTGATCATACAATTGACGGCTTATTCTGGTAAGACTTCAGCTGTCCGGCATACCAGAGGGAAATCAATAATTAACCATCAACCAATCGGGAGTTGTTGGCTTAATATATTCTATATTTTAGGAAATTAATCAAGCCAATATCCGGTTTTTCATACCAATGGAAGGACAATAATGATGTATTGGAGAGTTGGCGTGCTGGAAACCACTGTCAAATTCTAAGGAGATAGTGGCTAATAATACGCTTTGGAGGATTTAATTGAGATTTTTCACCAAGCTGCAGAAGCGAATTATAGTAAATTTGCAAGGGGCATCGCAGCATGATTTTTTATTTGGATACGATCCATTCAACAATTCAACATCCGAAATCGATACACCCGCACCTCGCAACCCGAATCCTGCCATCTACGCGATACTCTCTGCCCCCTGCCCTCTGCCCTATGCTCTATGCCCAAAACCCCGCAACACGCACCTCGCGCCGCCCGCAGCCCACATCCCGCGCCTCGCGACACGCAACACGAACGCTTACCACCAGCGATATTGCCAGTTGCCGCAGTGCAGCACGTGCAGGACCTCTATTGAAAACAGCAGGGCCATCGAAGAATAAAAAATCCACATCAAGATCAGAATAACCGAGGAAAGCGAACCGTAGAGTAAATTAACTTCTGTTACATTCTGGACGTAATAACCAAAAAAATTACGGGCAAGTATCCACAACATACAAAAAATAAGCCCCGCTAGAATTTGATAACGCAGCTTAATTTTAACATTCAAAAAGAGCTTAACGGTGGCCAGAAAAAATCCGATCAAGACCAAGACCGAGGCTCCGTTAATCTGCAGAGAATTTGCCGAATTTACCGCCAACTGATAGAGATTGTCAAGATAAGGGGTTTTGTTGATCGTGTTTAAAAATTGGGTAACCGAAGTGGACAGGATAATCCAGGTAAAGTTGGATATGAAAAACAGCAACACGGCAAATATGCTCATGATGACGTAAACAGCCTGTCCAAACAAAAGATGGCGCGCCGGCAACTGGAAAATTTTGCGGTAGGATGTCTCTAGTGCTTTAAAAATAAGACCGCTGATAATCGGCAGCATCAAAAAATTGATGACTCTAAATGAACCGTGGGAATCCGAGTTGATCACATGGGATTTCATCCACTCCCTGGAGACAAAGGGGATGACCTGGTTCATTTCATCAGCAAGCATTTCAGTAATCTGTCCGGTCCAATTTGCGTGGGCAAAAAACAGTTTCTGAAAAAAATCGACAAGCAGGATACTTAACGTCGCAAACGGGATAATTGACAGCAGGAATACAAAAGAAACGGATAACGACAAAGTAAAACAGTCATCCTGTATAAACTTTCTGAAAGATATTACAAACAACTTGTGGCCTACAAAATTGTGGCGCAAGGCCAGGATCTTAGCTACCATGGTGGCTGCCTGCCTGTTTCAGTTGGCGGGTCGTCCCAAAATCCCCGCCCCTAATTACTCCGCCGGAGCTTGAATCTAAAAACGTTCTTCAGTTTTCAAAAAATATTTGATCACTCTGGATGTCCTATCGTCCAGGGCGGATTAATTAGCACATGTCCGCGAACTCTTCTTCCAGATCTTCACGCACATCCTCGGTTAAAGATTTTATATTCGGAAAAAGATCAGTTAAAATTTTCTTTGCTTTTTCAAGACAGATGATGGCTTGCGAAATCTTATGATCCTCTGTTTTTGTCAGGCTAAGGCAATCTTTAATTTCGTCAATGTCGTCACAAATAAAGTCAAATTCGCTGATGACCCTGTAAAAGTCCTCTGCCTCCATGATTTTTCTCCTTATTTGCAATATTTTCGCCCCCGAAACGAACAAATTAATATAAATTCAATTAATTACATGAATTCACCCCTGTTTTTTTAATCATGGAATTTATCGGCACATAATTGCCCTAGCTTGAGTCTTTTTTTGGCGATATTTGTGTAAGAATTTAATTATATTTACTATATCGACACTCGAAATCATCGGCTACAACCATCAACTGCTCGAGCCGTATGAACACTTGCAAAAAATTTGCGGAGTGAATTGAATTTATTTTTTAGACTTGACATTAATTAATAGGGTTGCAAAAAAAAGCAAACGATGCCATGACCAGAAGTTAGTAGTATTGGAGCGGCACGAATTAATTTTTCAAAAAGGAGGTCGTTATGAATTTCAAACTGATTAGAATCCTGGTATTTTCTTTAATTGCTGTTTTTATGGCCGGCCAGTCCGTTCAGGCCGACGTAGTCGATAATATTAAAAAACGGGGGAAGCTGATTGTCGGTGTCAAGGCAGACTACAAACCTTACGGCTTTCGTGACACCAGCGGTAAAATCGTGGGCATCGAACCCGAGTTGGCGCAGGATGTCGCCGACATGCTCGGGGTTAAATTGGAGTTGGTCCCGGTGGTGGCTTCCAACCGCATGGAATTTCTCAAACAGGGAAAAATTGATTTGATGATTGCCACGATGACCGACCGGGCCGATCGAGCCAAAATGGTATTCATCCTACAACCGAATTATTATTCATCCGGCACCAACGTCTTTGCAACCAAAAAAGCCGGGCTGAAAGATTGGGAAGATCTTCGCGGCAAACCGGTTTGCGGCATTCAGGGGGCATTTTACAATAAGAGAACCGCCAAGGAGTTCGGAGCCAGTATCGTTGCTTTCAAAGGAACTGCAGAAGTTCTCAATGCCTTGCAGCAGGGACGTTGCGTCGGTTTTGTTTATGACGATTCATTTATCATCGCCAAATTGCAGGATCCTAAATGGGCTGATTACGAGATGCCACTTCCCACGATGGATGATGCGCCATGGGGACTGGCCGTTAAACATGGTGAATATCGTTTTTACGGCATGATGTCTGAAATGATCATGAAATGGCACGCCAGCGGTCGAATCATTGAACTGGAAATGAAATATGACATTGCTCCGACACCTTTTGCCGTTAAAATGAACAAAATATTTTCCGGTAAAAAATAAGTCAGAAAAAAAGGGTTCAGGGTTCAAGGTTCAAAGGTTCAGGATTTACGGCTCCGGGCCTAACCGAAACTGTTGGTTAGTAAATTGTAGCCTGAAACCACCTAGCCGCGCCACGCTGGGAAGATAAGTGCATGTCATTCGGGCATTTTGAATATTTCGAAGCAGGAAAATCCTATCGACGACGCGGAGAAAACGCCAACCTTGAACCCTGAACCGCTGAACCATTGCGGAAGCAAATATGCAAGCTTTTTTTGACTGGTTTCGATGGCTTTATGATGAAACCGGCGTAAACCTTACATTTATATATGACTCTTTCGACCGGGTCCGTCTGGTGAATGGGTTTTGGACCACCCTCTGGCTTTCAGCGGTGTGTCTGATTTTATCAGTCATCATCGGCGTTGTGGGTGCCTGGTTGCAGGGTTCACGGCTGAAGTGGACCCGCCGCATTGTGCAGGGCTATATCCAATTTTTCCGCAACACTCCGCCCCTGGTCCAGCTTTATTTTTTTTACTTCGCCCTGGGCAGCCTGATGCCCAAAGTGCAAAATGACTGGGGCGGATACGAGCCGATTATGGGCAATTTCGCCTGGGCCGTAATATCGCTTTCTTTTTTTGCCGGCTCTTTCAATGTCGAAATTTTTCGCTCGGGCATTGAAGCAGTACCTATCTCTACCATTGAGGCCGCCGAATCGCTGGGCTACACCCGCCTGAAAGCCTACATCCATATTGTTTTACCGCTGGCGTTCCGGGTTTGTCTGCCGGCATTGAATAATAATCTGGTCAATCTGGTCAAAACCACCACCCTGGCTTTTGCCATTGCCGTGCCTGAAATGCTTTATGTCAGCAGTCAAATCTGGAGCGACAATGTCAATGTCAGAGAAATGATGACCTTTTTGCTGGTAGCTTACGTGACCCTGGTGGGGATTCTGGTGTGGGCCATGAACCGCTGGGAACGCGCCATCAAAATACCGGGCTACGGGAGTCAATAAATGCTCAGAAGCAACAGCAAAAGGCGCGCGCCCCGGCTGAATCCCAAGCATGAACTGGCAGTGTTGCTGCCGATTGGGCCTGCTAAGACCAACACTTCGAGCGCAGATCAAAAATTGGATCAACTGCCCGTCGGTCATATACGCGCAATTCACCTGATGTGGCTGTTTTTATTTTTCGGTGCCAGCGCTTTTGCCGCCGGCGTTCAAAACGGAACCGATCAACCTTCCACCATTAAGACGATTCTAGCCTGGACACCGCTGCTCTTGAAGGGTTTTGGTTTTAATATCCTGATCAGCTTCATGTCCATGGCAATCGGCACCGTATTTGGATCAGTCCTGGGCGTCCTGCAAATTTCCGTACTGCCGCCGGTTCGGTTATCCTCAAGGTTTCTGACGCAATTTTTCAGAAACTCTCCCTGGCTGGTATTGCTGTTTTACTGTATGTTTATGCTCCCATTTGAAATCACGATCGGCGGACTGCGTATTCCGTTCCCGGACTGGATCAAAGCCGTCATCGGCCTTTCTCTACCGGTCATGGCTAATGTGGCTGAAATTGTCCGTGGTGCAGTTAATTCCATTCCATCCGGCCAGTGGGAGGCGTCAGAATCCCTGGCATTCACCCGTCGCCAGCAAATCTGGTTGATCATCCTGCCCCAGTGCTATAAACGCATGCTGCCGCCCTGGATGAACCTTTATGCTATTTTGACTATGGCCACCGTTCTGGCCTCCATCGTGGGCGTGGAAGAGGTCATGACGTTGGCGGGACAGGTGCTGGCGGCCGAGGGTCGCCCCGAGTTGCTCGTGCCCATCTACAGCTTTGTACTGGTCTGGTTTTTTGCTTACTGCTATCCGATTGCCAGGTGGACCATTCGCCTCGAAAGCAAATTCGCGCTAAAAAATTGAAAGGATTAAATGGATGCCTGCGACTGCCGACCAGACGAATAACATTTCCATCGTCAATATCGCCGATGTGTATCAGTCATTTGGTGATAATCAGGTTATCAAAGGCATTTCTTTCGATGTTGCCGAGGGCGAAGTAATTTGTATCATCGGCCCCTCGGGTTCCGGCAAGTCCACCTTGCTGCGCTGTATCAACGGGCTGGTTAAAATCGATTCCGGCTCTATCAAGGTCAAGGACATGGAAGTCCATGACCCCCGCCTGGATAAACTCGAACTTAGAAAAATCGTCGGCATGGTTTTTCAACAATACAATTTGTTCCCCCACAAAACAGCCTTGCAAAATATCATGATGGCGCCCATCCACGTCTTGAAGCAGGACGCCGAACAAGTCAAAGATCGCGCTTTTGCTTTAATGAGAAAGGTTCGCCTGGAGGGCAAAGAAGATTTTTATCCGGGTGAATTGTCGGGCGGCCAGCAGCAGCGCGTGGCCATTGCCCGTTCCCTGGCGATGAATCCGGAAGTGATGCTTTTTGACGAGGTGACGGCAGCGCTTGATCCTGAAACGGTTAAAGAAGTCCTGGTAACCATCCGCGATCTGGCCGAAGAAGGCATGACCTGTCTGCTCGTCACGCATGAAATGGGCTTTGCCAGGGAACTGGCCGATCACATGTACTTTACTGACAACGGCGTCATCGTCGAGCACGGGCCGCCCAAGGTGTTTTTTGAATCTCCCGCAGACCCCCGTACAAAGGAATTTTTAAGCCAGATACTTTGAAGAAATGCCGATGATTTTTAGGTCAAGCATTCCCAATAATCCGAAATTAGTTATTGTTAACCCAGACGGTTTAGATACCAGGTGTCGGCCGGCCGCTGGCCACCGAAACGAACAGTTTGATCGAAAGAGAGAATTCTGCCTTGGGGAGTTTATAAAAAAACAAATATCGAATGTCGAAGTCATGTATTCTATCCATATTTTAAAAGACGGAGCGCAGCGACATCCACAAATATTCAATTTACAATCTTCAATTTTCAATTACGGCCTGCCCGGCCTAGGATTAATATGATGCAAACCGTAGTCCGGCCCAAAAAAGACAATAGAGTCATAAAGGTCCCCAACGGCAAAATCATCTGGCTGGATCCCGGGAATTCTGAAGATCTGCAGTTTGTCAGACAGGCATACGGTTATGCCGCCGAAGAAAAAGGCTGGTTCCGCGAGCGGGATCGGCTCTTTGTTTTTGCAGGTGCGCTAACGCTGAATTCCGCAAAATCCAAACTGAGAGGCGAAGCCCCGCCCGGCATTCTGGATATTCCGATGCCGTCCCGGCCGGATGGACCGGTATCGCAACGCCTGTTAGCCATGGATGACGGCACGGTCATGCGCTGGATTCGTCATCCGAGTGCACTGCCCAAATCAAGCCAGCCTCACTGGCGCGGCCACACGGCACTTTTTGAGTTGAAAGGCCGGAATCCGGATTTTGTTTGCTATACCTCGATTCCCTCTTTTGCAGTCGTGGATGGGGCCGACGGTAAATTTCGCTTTTTGGGACCGGGTGGTATCCGCTGGATTAATTATCCGAATCGGGCAGCCGCCATTTCGGACGCCATGGATATGAGCCTGGCGGTGGCCATGAAAATCCAGGTCGTCCAGACCCCCAGCGGCGGCAACAAAATAACGGTCTATGGTGATATGCGTCACAAACCTAAAGTGTTGCGGTCCATATTCGCTGCCTTTGAACGGTTGGGTTTTATCGTAACGTCGGCCGATCTGGGGCTTTCATTAAACGACCTTGAGAAATATGCCCTGCCGGTGGCACCCACGACAGTGGTTCCCATGGGCGTCTATAGCGATGGCATCCCCTCCGCATTGGTCACAGCTGATGCCTGTTTACCAAGCCTGCAGGCCATGGCTGCAAGTTTACCGGGCGCCCCCCCGCTGAGCTGTCTGACCGTTTCACTCCAGGGGATCGGTGAGGTCGGCTATCGTCTGGCGCAGCACCTGATCGAAAACGGTACCAAAGTAATAATTGCAGAGCCCGACGCTAAAACCTGCAGCAGTTTTAAAGCCGAATGCAAAAAAGCCTTTTCAACCCGCCAGGCATTATTCTTAAAAGATCCGAATGATGTATACGACACACCGGCAGATATCTTTTGCCCCTGTGCCCTGCGGGATATACTCAACCGGCGCAACCTGGCTCGGCTGTCAAAAGCCGGTGTTCGCATCATCGGTGGGCCTGCCAACAATCTTTTCCCGGACCAGATTAACGGCCCCTGGCTGTTTCACAACGCCGGACTACCGGTGGTCCCCTATGAGGGAATCGGCGCCGGCGGTGTTACCGGTGTCGCGTATTCAGTCATGACGGGAATTTTCGGCAAGTGCCCCTTTGATATTTCCGATAAAATTAAACTGATTAAAGATTATGTGGCCAAAGTGCTGCGCTGGTCCCGGCGTTATGATTTGCCGCCCCAGGTAATCTCTGATCGGATTTTATTTCGCAGCACCCGGCGCCGGCGGCTTTTGGGGCAGAGACCGACGGAACAATTGCTGGAAAAATTGCGGCTGGCGTTTAACGGGGATAATCGGGACTTTGAGCAGGATCTGGTGAATGAGTATACCAAAAAAGGATTTTTTTACGGGACGGGAAGCTATAGAGATCTGAAGTATTGAGGGATTGAGGAATTAATGGATAAAATCAATAAATTAAAACAGATAGAATTCCTTCAATTCCTGAATTCCTCAATCCCCCAATTTGGCGTTAATCTATTAAAATATTGTTTAAAAAATTGGCTCATTTTTAGAGTTAATGTATAGGTTTTAAATTACATAAAAACCATTTCGATGGAGATATAACGATGTCCGATAATTACAACGCAATCATCATCGGTGCCGGTATAATCGGCTGCTGTATTGCTTATGACCTGAGCAAAAATGGGTACCGCACATTAAACATTGATTTTCAACCTGCGGCAGGCGCCGGGTCAACCTCAAATTCCTGCGGCAATGTACGCTTCTATTACTCCACCCGCGATGGCGTAGCCCTTGCTTACGAAAGTGCCTGGTACTGGCACCACTGGCGCGAATACATCGGGGTCAAGGATCCCCGCGGTTTGGCCGGGTATCACAACACCGGCTCGGTCTTCATCAAAAACAGGGTGATTGATTGGCCCGGCGTCAGGAATAACTTCGAGAGCATTGGGGTGAAATACGAAGAATGGGACCTGGCCACACTCCAAAAGAAGATACCGATAGCTGATTTTCATTCATTTTATCCCCCCCGGCGGCCTGACGATCCTCACTTTTTGGATGGCTCCAGCGTTTGGCTGGAGGGCGCCTGCTACACGCCTGAATCAGGCTATGTCGGCGATCCGCAGCTGGCCACCCAGAATGTTGAATGTGCGGCCCGGGCCCGGGGAGCCGCGTTTAAATACAACCGGCGGGTGACCGAAATTCGACGCGATGATCTGAAAGTTCTGGGGGTTACCCTGGATAACGAGGAGCAGATCGACGCCCCTGTCATCGTCAATGTCAGCGGCCCCCACTCTTTTAAAATCACCGAGCTGGCCGGAATCAGCGGCAACGATAATATCAAGACCCGCGCCCTGCGACACGAGGTTCATGTCGTGCCCCCACCCGACGATTACAGCCCGGAAGAAGCAGGCTATCACACCAATGATGCGGATATCGGAGCTTACTATCGGCCTGAGGCCGGTAACATGATTTTGACGGGAAGTGTCGACCCGGCGTGCGATCCCCAGGATTGGGTGGATCCGGATATTTTCGATAACCAGGTATCCGAAAGCCAGTGGCAAGCACAAGTCTACCGACTGGCACGGCGAATTCCGGGGCTGCCGATTCCCAATCAACCATCAGGTATCGTCGATCTATACGATGTCAGCGACGACTGGATTCCGATTTACGATAAATCAGATTTAAAGGGCTATTACCAGGCCATCGGCACCAGCGGCAACCAGTTCAAAACCGCGCCGGTGGTGGGCGGCATGATGGCCGAACTGATCGGTAAAGTAGAGCAAGGCTATGATCACGATGCAGCACCGATAAAATACAAGCTGCCCCATTTAGGCCTTACCATTGATATGGCCGCCTTTCATCGCAACCGCAAAATTAATCGCAACAGCAGTTTTTCGGTAATAGGATAGCTGGAATTCGGAAGTCGGAATGCGGAAGTCGGAAGGAATTGTGAGAGCCGAAGGCTGAATGACGAATTAAGGAATTCTATCGATTTATATAGGATGCAATGAACTACCCCGCTGCAAGCAACGGGGTATCAAGCGGAAAATTATAATCGCTCCGAGGGGCGGGGAATTAAACCCTCGTCCGCCGTAGGCGGATTAAATTCAATTTTCCCGAAATCGCGTCATTCCAACTTCAAATGTCCCTGATAACTGCCTGCCCTCTGCAGCCCGAAAGGCGAAGGAGGGCCCTCCGTCATCTACCTTCTGACATCTGCCATCCGTCCTCTGTCTTCTGTCATCCGTCCTCTGTCCTCTATCTTCACCCTATGCGCTAAGCGCCCTGCCCCATGCTACATCATTCCGCCTTCCCCATTTCCGACTTCCCACTTCCCACTTCCGCATTCCGCCTTCCCACTTCAAACTAGTCCATAATCCTCGACTGCGGATCGAATCCAAGGGATTTGGCCTGGGTCACATCCCAGTGCTCACCGTGCAAATCTACGATGTAGTTTTTACCTTTCTCCTCAATAGCCCTGGAGAAAGTAAAGCCTGATATGAACGGGATAACAGTAAGAACCATCAGAGGAATAATTATATTTGTTGACAGAATATTGCGAAACATATTTCATCTCCATAAAAAAACGTTTGAAAGTTTCAGGGTTCAAAGTTCAAGGTTATTTTCAATTGAGATATTCCTCGGTTTGGTAGAATTTAAAATTTAGCGAAATCTATTATAAGTCGCAATTCCCGCCGGATTCTTACAAACCAATCAAAGCGCCAAGAAAGGTTTTAGGAGCATGCAGGATCCCATGATAAAGCAAATTGCTTTCATGTGATTTTTATGATTAAATTGAAAAGTTTATGGTTATTACAACCCCATATGAATCTTTGCCGGACAGTTCGACAAATTCAATTATCGAGGAAAAATACGATCAACCATCACCTGATGTCAGCGGAGACGGATCAGCAGATTGATTTAATCCTGTCAGGGGTGGAAGCGCAGTAAATCGGATTAAAGCAAATGCAAATCGATCTCAACAGGCATGTATCACAACTATCCGAAATTGCGGATGGCGAGGTGCAAACCGACAGGCTTTTGGCACCATACACCTCATACAATATTGGCGGACCAACAGCGGTATGGGTCGCACCGACGACGGAATCCGGGGTCGGGAGGGTTCTTAAATTAATTCATGGCAATAAATTGCCTTTTTTTATCCTGGGGCGGGGTTCGAATCTTTTGATTTCAGATAATGGCTGGGATGGCGTCACGCTTTATCTGGCTGAAAATCTAAGCGGGTTTTCCTTTGAAAAAAATCTCGCAAAGGTGTTGGCCGGAACCCTGTTGATGAATCTTATCCGGGCCGCGACAGAAAAAGGATTGGGTGGTATGGAGTTGCTCGCCGGAATTCCCGGCGGGATCGGCGGAGCGCTGCGCATGAATGCCGGTGCCTTCGGTCAGGAAATCGAGGGCATCACCGAATCGGTCAGCGGCTTTGAATTTGACGGAACCCCATTTGAGGTGAATCGTGACAGAATCAATTTCGGCTACCGTCAGGTTCCGGAATTAAACAAGGTGGTTATCACGTCGGCCCGATTCAACTTTGAAACAGCCGCCGCAGCCACGTTAAGGGCAAGGGTGGCAGATATTCTGGCGTTGCGCAATAAAAAACAGCCTTTGGAGCATCCTTCCTGCGGCAGTGTCTTCAAACGGCCGGCGGGATATTATGCGGGCGCCCTGATAGAAGAGGCCGGTCTGAAAGGTGAGCGGATCGGGGGTGCCATGATCAGTCCCAAGCACGCCGGGTTTATACTAAATACGGATAACGCAAAAGCCGCCGATGTTTATGCCTTGATTCGACGAATTGAGGCAAGAGTGCTGGATCGTTTTGGCGTCCGGCTCGAACGAGAGGTCAAGCTAATCGGAGAATTTGATTGAGTTCATCACCCTCTCCGACATACCGGACACTGAGCGGTTTTTTTTTGCCGCTGGCAATTCAGGCTGCCTCTCAGGCCCTTAGCTATCCTCTTGTAGCCATGGTCGCCTCAAGGGGGCCCGGTGGTCCGGTGAACCTGGCCGGATTGGCACAATCAAACACCGTCATGTTTTTTCTCGGTATGTTCGCCATCAGTTCAGTTACGACGGGCATGGTCTACGCTAAAACCCGTGAAGGATATCAAAAATTCCGCTTGATGATCCGGGCCACCGGCCTGGTGATCATTGGTATTCAGGCTGTCCTGTGTATCCCGGCTGTGTCTCATCTGCTGTTCGGCCGAATTATCGGTTTGCCGCCCTCCATTGAGCAACCGGCCCAAATCACATTAATATCCTGCCTGCCGCTGCAGTTTCTTTTCTTCTTTCGGATACCTTATTTTGTGGTCATGTATGTCGGCCGAGCTACTGCCAAGGCCAGCATGGCAACTATCGCCCGCATCATTCTGACCGCCATGCTATCCCCGCTGTTTTGCATTGTGGGACTGGTGGGCCCGATCTGGGCCGTGGTCTGTCTCACAATCCCGGTCGCATTGGAGGCCCTGGTCTCAGGCATATTCGCAGTCCCGTTTATTCGGTCTCTTGAACCATGCCGGGAAAAACCACCCGGTGTGAAGGAAATTTTTATATTCAACATCCCGCTGTCGGTGGGCGGCTATTTTTTGGTGGCCTCAGCCATTATTCTTGCCGCATTTATTGCCCGGGCACCCGATCCGGACCGCATCCTGCCGATTTACTACCTGGCCCTGGGGCTGGTAAACCCCATGTCCTTTGCGGCCACCCGCATTCAGGCAGTCGTGATCGCATTTCCACCACAATCCCTGCAAGAACGCCGCACACTTCGCTTTTCTCTGGCAGCCGGTGCCCTCCTGGGGATGTTGCCGCTGATATTCACCCTGCCCGGGCTGGCAGAGTTATATTATGTTAAGCTCCAGAAACTGGATCTCGCCGATCTTGGCCTCGTGCGTATGACCGCTGTCTCGCTGATTTTTTTTCCCCTCAGCGTCGCCATCCGCGCCCAAAGTGAAGGCTTGGCGGCCTGGCTCAAAAAGCCGACAACCGTGTTGACCGGTCATGGAATGTTCCTGATCACCATAGTTGTTGCCGGTTTCACCTTGCTCATGCTAGGCACGCCGGGCCAGGTGATTGGCGCGGTGGGCTTGACCCTGGGCAGCCTTGCATCGTCAGCGACCATGCGTCTGTTACTGATGCGGGCCAAAGAAAGGGCTTTTCCGGTCGGCCAAACTACGACCTCACTGGGGCAGATCAGGTAGGTCGGATAAATGAGCTTAACTGATCTAAAATGTAAAAGGCCTAAATTTAAGGTGTCGTTTAGCAGGTTTTGAAACTAGTTTTTATTCTTCCCAGTGAATACACTCCACCGGACAGGTATCCATCGCTTCTTCGATACAGTCCTCGGGCCCGCCTTCGGGCATAATGACTTCTGCTTTCTCTTCTGCTTCATTAAAGGCAAATACTTCCGCACAGAGTTCCACACAACTTTCACAGCCAATACATTCATCGTCATCGATAATAACCTTTTTAGCCATCGCACACGCTCCTTTTTGCAGGTTTTATATTAACGGCAGAAATCCCGGGTTGCAGGATTGCCAGGATATTTTTAATCATTAATGATACTTTTCTCCTGTTTGACAGAAGTTGTACCACCGCTCATAATCGGCAGAACATACCACCCAATCTAAGTGCATTTATCAATTAATCAAGAGTCGGCCTGGAGAGGTTCAAGGAGCCGGCTTCAGGGTTCAAAGTTCAGAGGTTCCTCGGTTAAAACGGATCGGAACTTTATCATAGGTGTACGCTTCAATTCTCTGATTTTCAAAGGCTGAGAAAATTGAGGGGGGGGTGATGAGTTCCCTGTGTCAGCCCATGATATTAGCGGGTGGATGATTGCCAGCGAAAACCGAAAAGGCTGAACCTCGGAACCATTGAAATTTTACAGTTGACAGAATCTCACCAAAATCTTAGTTGCTATGGTCTTTGCCGAAAATACGACAATGATTCGAGCATCAATTTATGGCATCAGAATCCGCATTACCAACAGATAAAAGTTCCGGAGTCGGAGACGCCGGTTTTCAAACAGAAAAAATCCTGGCGCTGGCCATCGCCCATTTTATCCACGACGTCTATTCGAGTTTTCTGGCCCCTCTCCTGCCGCTTCTAATTGAAAAGCTGTCCATGTCCCTGACCCAGGCCGGCTTTCTCTCAACCATCATGCAAATTCCGGCCTTGCTCAATCCCTATATCGGTTTGCTGGCTGACCGCGCCAGCGTGCGCTATTTTGTTATTCTGGCCCCCGCCATGACGGCTGTTCCGATGAGCCTGATCGGGATGGCGCCAAGCTATGGGGTGCTGCTAATTTTATTATTTATAACCGGAATCAGTGTTTCCGTGTTTCATGTGCCCTCGCCGGTGATGGTCGCGGATCTGTCCGCTGCCCGGAAGGGTCGTGGAATGAGTTTTTATATGACCGGCGGAGAACTGGCAAGGACGGTCGGCCCTTTGGTGGCGGTGGCGGCGGTTTCCCTTTTTGGCCTGGAAGATTTTTATCCGGTAATGATTTTTGGCATGCTCTCGTCGGTTTGGTTATATTTTAAATTTCGAAGAGTCCCGGTCAAACAGGTGAGTTCAACGCGTAAATTATCGATCCCGCAAACATGGCGCAGCCTGCGTCATGTTCTTTTGCCCCTGACAGCCATCCTGATCACCCGCGGTTTTATGCATGCCTCCCTGACGGCTTTTTTGCCGACCTATATCAAAATGGAAACCGGCAACCTGTGGCTGGCCGGCATCGCCCTGACCCTGTTTGAAGCCGCGGGGGTCGCCGGCGTTCTGACGGCCGGTTCCGTCAGCGATGGGTTCGGCCGCCGGAAAACTCTGTTGGCCTCCCTGCTGGGAGCGCCGCTGTTCCTGTTCCTTTTCGCCTTAACCGGCGGGTGGCTGCGCGTGGCCGCCCTGCTTGTTGTCGGCTTCACCCTGTTGTCAACCACCCCCGTAATGCTGGCCCTGGTCCAGGAAAATGCCAGGCACAGCCCGGCGGCGGCCAACGGGCTGTTTATGATGATCTCTTTTATTGCCCGATCGGCAGTGGTCGTGGTAGTCGGTTTCATTGCCGACCGCATCGGTTTGAATGCCACCTATCTGATCAGTGCCGCCATGGGGTTGGTTGGCATTCCGTTTGTTGTGATGTTACCCAAAAAATGAAATACCCCATCAAGAGGACAATGATCTAGTTTGTCTCTAAAGGAATTTAGCTTATCCATCTGGTCACTGGAGTAATGGAGAGCTCATGAAACTGTTCAATATCCTGGCTATTTTGATCACTTTGTCGGCCGGTTTCAGCTATTTAAACCATCGCTTCATGCGCCTGCCCAACACCATCGGACTGATGATCATGGCGTTGCTGGTATCCCTGGGGCTGGCACTGCTGGGTCCTTTTAGTTTCGGCCTGAAAGCAGAAGCTCAACGGCTGTTGGCCAATATCGATTTTGATGAAACGCTGCTGCACGGCATGCTGTCATTTTTGCTGTTTGCCGGGGCACTGCACGTCAATCTGGCCGATCTGGCAAAGCAAAAATGGATTATCGGCATGCTGGCAACCATAGGCGTCCTCGGATCAACCTTCAGTATAGGTTATATCAGCCGGTGGGTGTTGGGTATACTGGGAATGGAAATACCCCTGATCGACTGCCTGCTCTTCGGGGCTCTGATTTCTCCTACCGATCCGATTGCGGTGCTCGGTATTCTGAAAAAAGTCGGGGTACCGGAAAGCCTTGAGACAAAAATTACCGGGGAATCCCTGTTTAACGACGGCGTGGCAGTGGTAATTTTCCTGATATTTTTGGAGATCGCCACAGGCGCCCGGGAAGTCACGACAGCCTCGGTCATGGGCCTGTTTGCCAAAGAAGCCCTGGGGGGTGTTGGTTTCGGGCTGATTATCGGCTGGATCGCTTATTGGATGCTCAAAAGTATCGACGACTACCAGGTGGAGGTTCTAATCACCCTGGCCCTGGTGGCAGGTGGTTTTGCACTGGCGGACGAGTTGCATATATCCGGCCCTATCGCCATTGTGGTAGCCGGTCTCTTAATTGGCAATCACGGAAGACTGCTGGCGATGTCCGATCAGGTGCGCGACCACCTGGACAAATTCTGGGAACTGATCGATGAAGTACTCAATGGCGTACTATTTGTGCTCATCGGCCTGGAAGTGTTGGCGCTGACTTTCAGTCGCGAATATTTCATCGCCGGTGTTTTATTAATACCGCTTTTGCTGGTGACCCGGTTTATAAGTGTTGGAGGCCCGGTGCTGATCATGCGCCGCTTTCGTAAGTTTAGTCCCAAAGTTGTCACAATTCTCACCTGGGGCGGCTTGCGGGGTGGAATATCAGTGGCTCTGGCCCTCTCGCTGCCGCCGGGCAAGAATCGGGAACTCATTCTGGCAATCACCTACATAATTGTGGTATTTTCCATCATTGTCCAGGGGCTGACCATTGGCAAGCTCGTCCGAAGGAGTCAACAGCACGAAAAGGCATAACCACAAAGGAAACATCAAATACCAAGTTAAGGGATAATGCCTTAAAACTCATAGCCTTGTTGCCCATAGATAGTGGTAAAGGATAGAGCTATAACATGGATTTAAAGGGTAGATTTTGTCCGAGAGCCCCGCTGAAAGCGGGATGAACAGTACATTTTCCGCCAGCTCGTGATGCACCTTAATATTTTAAATTTGATGCTGAATCCCGCTTTGCGGGGCAACGCAGCACTCGGACAAAAGATGCCCTTTTAAACCCCGTTCTAATCGAAGCGTTCCTCCTTCCACGGATCGGCAGAATTACTATACCCCCCGCTTTCATAATAACCCGGCTCATCTTCAACGACAAATCTAATCCTCTCAAGCCATTTAACACTTTTATAAAAATAGCGATCCGGCACCAGGCCGCGCAGAGGAGCACCATGTTCCAGTGGAAGATTTTGGTCTGAAAAACTGTGGGCCAGTATCACATTATCTTTGCGGGCCGCACTGAGAGGAATGCTGCTGGAGTAGTCTCCCGGAGCCTCAAAAACAATGAAACCGGCGTTTTTTTTAACTTTAACAAGGTCCATGATGGTTTGCAGGTGAATGCCCCGCCAGCGAGAATCCAGCAGGGTCCAGCCGGTGACACAATGCACATCACATATCAGATCCATCAGCTTTAAATTCATGAGGTCTTGAAATCTTAATGACAAGGGGTTTTGCACTTCACCGTCGATGGACAGGCGCCAATCCGGTACATTTCCGGGTCCTTTTACTCCGCCCATATTGGGCATCGCTTTAACGGCATGCTGGCCCGGAGGAATACGAGAACGACCGTCCGCTCTGAGTTGAGCCGCCAGGGCCCTGTTTTCCGAATCCATCGCTTTAACAAACACACCCGGCAAACCAATCGATACAATGGTTCCACCGGCAGCCGCCATAAATTTTCTGCGGGTGATTTTTGGGTTTTTTTTCATAATAACCTCCAATCCCGGAATTGGTCATATATAAAATACTAAGACGCTGACCATATCACGTCAACTGCGCCAAGTTGGATTGAAAGATGAACGTCGGACGGAAAACAGACTGATCATCGAACGAAGAGAGGACTGAACATCGAACGTCCAACTCGCCAAAGGCGAGCAAGCACTTGTCCGCCTTGTATGGTTAAGATAATAAAAAATAATATTTAATTCGGGGGGTGCGGGGGGTGTCCCCCCGCCCTCCTTAGGCGGATCGAACATTGAATGGAAAATATTTTTGGTGATATTCCCCGCAGCAACTGAATTTATTTGGCACGCATCCAGCCCTTTACAGCGGGTCAAAAAACCTTAGGTTATACACGGTTGCGTTCTTGATTTTGATCTGCTAAGTTGCAGCGGCAGGTGAGCATTACCTGTCGCCGATAATTAAAAGGAGACCATATACCATGATGGATGAACAGCCTGACAACCTTGAATTTAAAATCGACCGATCAAATCTTTACTCCGAGGAATCATTTAGCGACCTTAAAACCGGCACTATCAAACGCCTCACACCGGTGAAGGCAGACGGCTCAATGGACAAAAGCCGCAAAACTATTTTTGTCGGGCATACCAGTATCCTCACCCCCAACGGCCCGCTGCCGATCCAGAATAACATTCCGGCCAAAGATTTGCAGCAGGCGATTAAAAAGTTTCCCGAGGTCATGCAACTGGCCATGGACCAGTTAATTGAAGAAGTCAAAAGATACCAGGAACAGGAACAAGGTCGAATTCAAAAAGCGGATTCGGGCCTCATCATTCCCGGCAGATAGTTAATGTTTCGCAGTTCTTACAACTAACCGAGTATCAGATATAATTTGAACATGATTCCTCATCTCATTCATGGAATTATGGAACAGTAGAAAGATGGGCATACTAAATTTTTTCTCAAGCAAAGATCCCGAGGATTATGATAGAAAAGGGGATGCGCTGTTTGAAACCGGGGCTTACGGAAAGGCCATAACTGAGTATGAACGCGCCCTTGAAAAGCTGGAAAAATCATCGCCCTGGGATGACGGTTACCGGCAAAGCCTGCGGGATAAAATCAGCAGCTGCAAGGAGCAATTGGCGCTGGAGCATGAAAATACGGCCACGGAGCTGATGGAAGCCGGCCATAATGATGACGCGCACCAGTATGTAGAGTTGGCGCTGGAATTGACCCGGGATGATCAATTAAAAGCCACACTCGAACAGCATCTGAAACAGCTCGCTATGACGAATATAGAAGGGATTCAAACTACCCTGCCGAATTTTGATATGCCGCATCAAGAGGAAGAACCTGAGGACGCGACGGTCGATCCGCAGCGGGATGACGAAGATTTCACGGCTTTGATCGGCACCCTGCCCGAAGAAATCCAGGAATCCTATCGCAATTACCCGGCCGCTTTTAAAACCGGGTATCTGGCATTGAACCAGGGTGATTTTGAACTGGCGGCAGAACATCTTTTCCAGGCCATGCAGGAAATTGACGACCCGCAAAGTTACATTCCTCTCGAGCTGGCCACTGCCTGTCTCAATCTGGCCAAATACGAAGAAGCAAGCCGACACGCAGAAACGTTTCTGCAAAACCATCCGGATGCTCTACCGGCCTACCAGCTATTGTGTGAAATATTCTGGGAGACCAAAAGCTTTGACCGGGCCGAAACGCTGCTGGCTTCCCTGCCCGAAGAATTGGCCGAATCCGTGGCCGGCTATTTAATGCGCGGCGAAACCCTTTATCATGCCGGAAAGTATGTCGAAGCCAAGGCTTTTTATCGCGAATTTTCAAAAAAATACGAATGGCATGAAGCCATCGCCCGGGCTCTGGCCAAGACCCACGAGGCATTGGGCGAAAGGACCAACGCCCGCTATATATACGGTGAGATCATGGACCAATGCCGCAGCTGTCACACCCGTATCGATCCTTATCTCAAGCAGAAATACGCCGACCTCAGTTTTGAATCCGGTCACAATACCAGCGAAGTGTTGGAACTCTACCTTTCACTGGCCCAGGAAATCCCACAAAATGCGGCGGATTGTTATCAAAAAATCAGCCGGATCTACTCGGCCCAGGGCAATGAGGTAGAAGCCCAAAGATTTCAGCTTATATCTGAAAAATATCAAGAGAAAGCATGAATGACGAATTCGAAAAAACCCGAATTCATCATGTTTGTGGACATCGATAAGGTTAAGTTTCATGGCAAATGAATATTCTGTTGCGATTCATAATTTTATTAGTGATAAAATTGCAGCCGCAGAAAATAACAATAAAGATGCCGCGAAAGAAAATGATTTGGCGTCAGCACGATATTACGAGGGACAGTTGCTGGAATTATATAAAACCCGGCAGTATTTAAATAAAAAGATAGATCTTAAGACTCAGAAGTATTACTGAATATGGCGTACGTTTATTTACTGGATTTGTATAAATATATCGAAGAAAGACTCGGCCATGCGACGGATGAACTGAACCATGCAGATGGTGATGCAGCGACCGCAAAATTTGAACAGGGTCGCATCGATGCCCTGACTGAATTTCAGGATTTTCTCACAGAAAATTTCAACCCCAAGCTACCCCGCCGCATCCGGGAAACCTACTTTGGCAAAATGAACAAAGCGGGATCAGATTAAGGGCATGATGCAACAGGGCTTTCGCTGGCTGAAACCTGACGAAGCTCATTTCCTTTTCTTTAAAAATCGATTGTAACCTTTGAACCGTGAACCCTTGTATGTAACTTCATTACATAAGTATGCCATAGCCGAGTAATTCGCGGTTGAAAACCGCTCCCGCGATCAATAATAGTACTATCAATCTAGGAAGTTTCTTTTTCGATTGGACCGGCCGCTTTTTTGGCCGGCGGCGGCGCTGAACCTGGAACCGATAACCATGCCCTTTAAACCTGCATTCAAATTCCCAGCAACACCATCTGCCCGGGCCCTGTGGTTTGTTTTTCAGCGGGACCGACTGCTGCTCAAGGAAAATGAAAAAGGCCGCCGCGTCCCCTGTACCGAGGACTTAGCGCAGATCAAACTGGCCCCGATTCGCAGCCAGTACCTGGGCACACTGGATGACCGGGCATGCTATGCGGCCGAATTGCCGGTTGAGAACCAGGTGATGAATGGCTTTCAGCTGAAAGGATTGCGGGAAACTTTCGGTCAGCTGGAAGAGGAGTTGATCTGGATTGCCGGCCGCGCCAATCAGCTGGTCGACTGGAGCCGGAACCATCAGTTTTGCGGGCACTGCGGTCTCCCGACGGAGGACAAGTCGCAAGAGCGGGCAAAATTCTGCCCCGCCTGCGGGCTGGTAAATTACCCGCGCCTCTCACCGGCAGTCATTATGGCAGTCGTCAAGGGTGACCGGCTGCTGCTCGCCAGCAATAAACGGTTTAAATCCGGATTCTACAGCGTACTCGCCGGCTTTGTCGAGCCGGGCGAAACCCTGGAGGAATGTGTCGCCAGGGAAATCAAAGAAGAGGTCGGCATCAGCGTAAAAAATATCCGCTATTTCGGCAGTCAACCCTGGCCGTTTCCGAACTCCTTGATGGTGGGTTTTTTAGCAGATTTTGCCGGCGGTGAAATCAAGGCCGACCAATCCGAAATTGCCGATGCCGGCTGGTTTGCGGCCGATAATCTGCCTTCCATCCCGCCTAAAATTACCATCGCCAGACACCTGATCGACTGGTTCGTGGGAAGAAACCAGACTACCAAGATTCGATAAACACTCGAATTCGATCTTGTTCATTGCGAATACCAACTGATCCTGGATTCTGGTTTCTGGATACTGGATGTTTCTGGATCTCATCGATAGTGGACTTCTGTAAATCCAGCATCAAGTATCCAGCATCAAGCATCTGATCCGAAAAAGCTAACCATCTCGAGTATTTCAATATTGCAAGATGACAAGATTTTATGCAACGATAGGGCAAACTATACCGGTTTCAGAACCCGCACGTTTAAACCCGCCACATAGTCTAACACCGCTTCCCGATACGCAGCCATATGTTCAGTTTTTAGATGCGCATGCAGGGCTTCCAGAGTCTCCCAGGCTTCAACTATCGTGACGACATTTTCCCGAATTTCGCTTTTTAAGGGTAAGCCGGATTCGATGTCAATCGTTGGTTCATAAGCCAGACACCCGTCTTCGGCCTTAACTTTGGGGACGTTTTCACTTAAAATTTTCAGATAGTCGTCACGGCAATCGGGCTTTAGTTCGATAGTGGCGATTACATGAATCATGTTCAAATCTCCTTTTTTCGGTTTTGAAATCATTCTTTAGAATATTTCTTGAACAATTGCAAAGGCAATAAAATCGATTTGATTCGGATTGATATAATTTGCATGCATCTGTAAAGGTACGGACTATAATAGCGGTCCGCTAATCTTTTTTAAGACCTGAATTTTGCACGTTGAAAAAATCCTGAATTTGCTATACGTAGAGCACCTGGAATTAAGAATACTTAAGCCAAAAATTTTTGAAAAAATTAGGTGCCTGAGTTTTAATACAACAATTATCGCTCCAAGTTGATTTCAGCAAATTGATCTCGGACTTTGCTGCGGGCCAATTGGGTGATTATTCAGGTACCATGAAACAGGCATAGAAATGGTTCAGATTCCTCAATGGCGATTTCGCAAGATGCGGCCCGGTGAAATTAATGTCGATCCCATTGAAGGTGAGTTTTTCACCACCGAAGCCATCGGCAGTATCACGGACGCGCTGGTGCGCGAGTCCATCCAGAACTCCCTTGACGCGGCTCAAGGAGACGGTCCGGTCACCATTGGCTTTTCGTTTTCTGCCGGACCCGGTCGCAGGTCCGATCCCCAATCAGTCATAAAAACCTACCTGGAGACACTTACGCCCCATTTAGAGGCCAGGCACTCCGGTCTGCAGCAAACCCCATCAACTGCGGAGAACCTTGAGCATATCTTAATTGAGGACTACGGCACCCGGGGTCTGCAGGGCGATACCCGGCAATATGATGATCTGGATGATAACGTCAAAAAAAATGATTTTTACTATTTCTGGCGCAACATCGGCCGCACCCGCAAAGAGGCCACCGACATTGGCCGCTGGGGGCTGGGCAAAACAGTTTTTCAAGCCGCCTCCCGCATAAATGCATTTTTTGGATTTACCGTTCGCAAGGATGACAGCCGGGCACTTTTGATGGGCCAATCCGTTTTAAAGATTCATAAAACCGGTGAAACCCGGTATGCGCCCTACGGGTATTTCGGGGTGTTTGACGATGAGCTTGCCCTGCCGGTGGAAGATCCGGCGTATCTGGCAACCTTTGCAAGCCATTTTTTAATCGACCGTAACGGCAAACCGGGTTTAACGGTTCTGATTCCTTATCCGGACAAAGAAATTAATGCGCCGGATTGTATCAAGTCGGTCATCAAACATTATTTTTTCCCGATTCTGGCGGGAAGACTCATTGTTGTCATAAACCACGCCGGTAAAAATTATAATCTCAACGCCGTCACCCTGGACGGTTTGTTAAAAAAATCACGCTTTCCCGAAAGCCAAGGCCTGCTCGGTCTGCTGGATCTCGCCCGTTGGGCCATCCAGCAGCCGGTAGATACCCATTATACGCTCAAAGAACCCATGGTCGGCCGGGCTCCCAAACTCAGGGATAATCTTTTTGAAGCGGAAAATCTGGCATCGCTCAGGGAAAAATTTGCGAGCGGAAACCGACTGGCCTTCTATGTCCCCCTTACCATCCGGCGCCAATTCAGCAAAGAATTAATCCACTCGGGGTTTTCCGTATTTCTGGAACGGGATGAAAAACTGTCGAAGGCCGAAGATCATTTCATTCGCCAGGGGATCACCATACCGGAGGTTACCTCCCTCAAACATAAAGGGGTTCGCGCCATAGTTTCTATCACCGAACGGGATCTGTCAGCCTTTTTGGGGGATGCTGAAAATCCGGCCCATACCGAATGGGAGCGTAATTCTAAAAAATTTAAAAAGCGCTACCAGCTGGGCCCGTCCACCCTCGATTTTGTAAAATCCAGTCCACGGGAAATAGTTAAAATCCTGACTCAACCACAAAAAGGTCGTGACGAGAACCTATTAAAACACCTGTTTGCATTGCAGGCGGATCCGGCGGTCCGCAACGAAAATCCAGAAAAAGACGTGGCGGGTCCTGATACCGGAAAAATAAGCCCGGATGAGTTCATCGAATCCAGGGGCCGCAACTATCTGCAGCTCAACGCTATCAAAGGCGGGTTCAGTTTGACGAAAAAGTCAAAAACCAGGCGCGTGCCCAGGTATATAACGATCTGGATGGCCTACGAGGTGCGCACGGGAGACCCGTTTAAAAAATACACGCCTCTCGATTTTGATGTCAACCTGCCGCCGCTGTTGATCCAGGTATCCGGCGCCAAAATTTTATTAAATAAACACAACGTAGTTCAAATTGAAGTCCAGCAGGGCAGTTTCAAGCTGGCGATCACGGGTTTTGATATCAATCGGGACCTAAGAATCAAGACCAACCCCTAGCAAAGAATCCTGGCCCAAAGGAACGGATTGTCGGTTTTGAAAAAATATGATCAGGAAATTTAATTACACGGGCAGAAAAAAAATCAGGCGCTCGGATATTCGCATTGATCTGCTGCGGGATGACGAGAGCCGGCGGTTTTTTAACATTGCCCTCCATCTAGCGGACCTGGAGCTGCCGGAAACCGCGCGGGTTTATGTCGAAGCCTACCATCGCTCCGGCTATCGGCGCTATGATTTCGGAACCGTGGGCAACCTGCGAATTCCGGCTGATCGAACGCTGGGGGGCATATCCGCCTCGGTGACGCCGCTTTTCCGGGTCAAGGTCGTCGACAAAACCGGCACTCACGGCCGCATACTGGCATCGGTCGATAAAATTCGGCCCGCCAGTGAGGACAGCCAGCCGGTCGACAGCCGATCACTTCTTTTCGTCGAATACGATGATCTGGGCAACACCATCTGGCAGCTGGATCTTGAGGGCGACTGGCCGGTTCTCAGGTTAAATCGCACCGTCGACGAAATCAGCCTGATCGCAAGTTCGGATAACCGGTTTTTAGCCCTGGTTTACCCTGAAGTGCTGCGTCAGATATTAACTCGCATTTTAATCGTGGATGAACACACTGACCCGGACTGCGATGATGATTGGCCCAGTCTCTGGTTAAAACTGGCTGCCACGCTGCCCGGCATGTCGGTTCCTTATCAGGCTTCCCGGGCCGACCGCCAGGCCTGGATCGAAAATGCCGTGCAAGCCTTTTGCACAAATTTCAATCTGCTGGACAAATTCGATCAGGCAATTCAGCAATGAACGCCGCCGCTGGCCTGAAAAGCGTCCAGTTTATTTAAAATAGAAACTAATGAACATCGAACGTCGTAGTAAGGTATTCTGTCTATTTAATTTTTTTGACAGGATCAACTGGATTAACAGGATAGTATACTACTAAGCAAAAAATGATCCTGTTGATCCTGTTATCCTGTCCAAATCAATGTGGGTTCATATGAGTGAGGCCATAACAAAATTGGAATTGAAATGCATTACGGTTCATTATTTAAAGAATTTGTCCCAATTATTATCCGTCAAATTCGTGTTCGTCCGTGTCCCGGAAAAATGAACTATAAATAAGACCCAGGCAACACTACGATGATTATAAGAAAATTAACCGATAAAGGGATTGAACGATTTCGCGATTATCTGGTTGAGCTCCGGCAGGATTCAAAAACCCCACCACCTTTCATTCTGTTGGAAAATTCTGAATTTTCAGCACCAATTGAAGGAGATCCTGAAGTCGAGCCACAAACCTTCAGCACCCGACTGGAACTGGCTCAATATCTGAATCAGGTCCTGGACGGAATATTTAATGACAGTCTGCAAGACGATGTTCAACTGTGGAGCTGGTTGTCCCTGTATTTTTTTGACCAGGTTTGCCCGGTTGAAGAAAACGGTCTGCGCAAACCCGGCCGTGATTATCGCCATATACTGGAACCGGGATATCCGAACGGCCATCGCCACCTGCTGGCAGGCACTTATCTGGTTTACTCCGTATATGGCCTGGATGAAAACCTGAGCCGTCTGCTCTTGTGGACCCCGCTGCATCTGGAAAGCAAATTTCATAATCAGCTGGCCGCCAGACAGACCCTGATCACAAATAGGGGTATCCTCGACGCTGCCGATAAAATGTATTTTAATGAATCGGAAAGCAAACCCAAAAGGGGCGCCCTTATGGAAAAAAGCTCCCCGGGAACTCTACTGCGTTTTATCGATGTCATCCAGCAGTTGGATCTTACCTATGACCTGTACAGCTTGAGCGGGGAGGAAATCCTGGCGCTGCTTCCGCCGGAATTTGATAAATGGCAAGACAGTCAACCCTAACAGTGCATAAATTCTTGTCATCTAGCCTGGCTGTTATGCCTGAGATCGTTGCTTTTTCCGGGCAGATGCTGGATGCTTGATACTTGATGCTGGATATCTAACAGTACACGGTCGGTGGTTTTCAACGACATCCAGTATCCAGAAACCAGAATCCAGGATCAGTCAATACTTTCAATGGTCTTCATTGCAGCAGCGAAGTTGGATTTCAAAATTCTATGCAACTATAGGGTCAGCTACCATCCCGCGCATAGCACCGGATGCTTTGAATTATTCCGTCGCCGGCGCAATAAGGCAAAAGCACATTATTGCTTTTGTTCTATTTTCAGCTCAAGTCTTTTTCTGAATAACCCGATAATAAACTAGACCGATTTTTAAAAGTCTATAAAAATATACCGTTTCAAGGAGAAAAAAAGGCATTAAAATCCATATTATCAAGCACCAAATTACAAATAAATCTCAAATTCGAATATCCAATGAGCAAAACATTTTCGACATTGGTGCTTGAAATTTTCACGACCCCATTCGCAGCCGATGCCTGCCAAAATTATCTTTATCTCTCCGGCTCTCCCGGCGCGGATACTTGAGATACGGTATGATGACATCGTTTTTACTGCCGCCGGTGCCGTCATAGGTAATGGAGACAACCGGGGTGTTGGTTATGCGCTCGATCACATTGCCCATGGCTTCGGTAACCAGAGCCGGGCAGCAGAAGGCCGGACTGGCCTGGACAAACAGGGCAACATCCGGATAGTGTTTCTTGATGTAGTGGATCTTTAATAGATTGTCCAGGGATTCACCGGTATTTTCAAGACGGACATTGTAGCGTGCCAGAACATCTTTGGCCGGTTCATTGTATTCCGGCTCCGGTTCGTTTAATATACGTTCAAAATAAGTGTAGTAGATTTTTTCCTTCCGCTTTAAGGTCGCCATCAGGGCCTGGGAAGAGATCGCGCTTAAGTAACGCCCTTCGATCAGCCACTTTCTGAGATAGGGTCGCGAAACCATTTTCAGATATTCGCTATACGGCGTTGTGATCACCTCGCCCCCATTATCTTCGATAAAGTGAATCAGATCCTGGTTAATCACGCTATTGTCCCGCGTATATAAATCCCCAAAAATCGCCACTTTGGGCCGCGGCGGCAGCAGGGTCGGGTCCATCGTTTCAATTGCTTCAAGACTGGAAACCACCTCGTCAACGGCCGCCGCCTTGGATCGATTCCCGGCCAAGGCATCGCACAAGATAGCGACCGCAGCAGCAATCACTTGATCGGTGTCCCCTTTATGGCGTTCATAGGGCCTTATTTTGCACCCGATCTTACGGATCATTCCGCCAAACATATAGGCGAAATAATTGTTGAGCGGCAGCGTCACGGATATGTCAAGCATTGACAGTGCTCCCAGATAGACATCGGCCTGCTCCAGGCCGTTGCCGTATGAAGCCAATATATTTTTGATATAGTGCGGATAAAGTTTGATGTTGCAGGCGATCTCTCCCACGCTCATCCACAATGCGGTCCGGGCCGGATCAAGCCCGTGGGTTTGCACATAATCAATAAACTCCTGGGCAACGATATTGAGCGGGATGCATTGCCCGCTGTTAAACCGCATACTCTGCTGGATACTGGCTGGAGTTTCCTCCAGACAACGTGCATCGATTCCCGCGCGGTTGAGATTGGCGGCGATCAGGTTGCAGGTAATTGGATCCCAGTTGGGAAGAATCAGGGTGCGGTTCAACAGGTGCCTTGATTTGGTGGCCACCAGCGGCGGTAAATCGGTTCTGGTCATCCGTTTTTCGGTCAGGCTGCGGTGATTGTGAAATGAACGGATAGCCGCTTCAATCCGGGTCTCGTAGCCACCCGTCGAATCGTGATCATCGAGTTGCAGGATCAGGTAGGGTTTATCATGGGAGTCCATTATTTTTTTAAAATAGTCGATTACAAACGAATCCGGTGAGCACTTAAAGGCTGTCATCAAAATCGGATAGGCACCCGGCGATTGTGCGATGACTTCGGCTGCTTCCAGAATTTTGGCGGCAAAATGCCAGTGCAGTTCATCGAGCAGTGGTTGAATTGTTTTCACATCTTCCGGCGAATAGGACAGCATATCCTGAAAAAAAGTTTTGACGCCTAAAGCGGCCAGGATGTTCGGAATGCCCTTGTGCATGGCACCGGTCAGCACGTTATAGGGCCGGCCCAGCAGCACCACATGCAGGTTATCGATTCGGCCGCTGTGCCGTTGATAAGCTGCCCGCCACTGAGCGCGGCAGGCCTTCATAAACTCAGCGGCCCGGTCATAGGCTGATGAGATTTCAAAATAACTGATGCGATGCCGACAGATGCCCCTCAGCATCCAGTACAACTGGGATTTTGTGTAAAAATTGCTGTAAAGGTAGTGCACCACCGGCATTAAGAATTTTTTGCGATTTTGTGACCCACCGGCATCGCTGTTCAGGCTGGGGGCAAACTGGGTATAATAGCAGTATTGACGTCGCGGCCCCTTAGCGCGGCCTTTCTTGTCGAGGTAAAACGGCAGAAAGATAAAATCCGATCGATCCAACAGACCGCTGACATGACTGTACAGGGCGGTCATGGGGGCGCAAAACTCGGCTCCGGCTAAGCGTTTGCCGTCCTTGAGGCTGTCTTTGCGGCTCTGACCGGTCACCGTTTTAATGCCCAGCTCATTAAAAAAGAATCTCCAAAACGGCAGATCTTCCAGCAGATGCAGGGCCGCCGGAATACCGATGGTAAACGCTTCTTTGTATTCATTGGCGCCTTTGAGCGCGAATACCCGGGCGCGTTCCTTTAAAAGGTCGAATCCGGCCCGGTTATTGTTAACATAGTGCTTTGTGTCGTAATCCCGGCCGCACAAAAATCCGTAAGCCTCCCGGACGCCGTCGATTTCGGCCACCGTCAACTTGCAATGATTGGTGCACAGATCACAAGTCTCGCTGCGCAGCGGTATATTTTTTTTATACAGGTCCAGTCCTCGAAAACGTGTAGCGGGGATAGCCTGATCGAAAATCATCAGGGCCGTTCCCAGGGCGCCGGTCAGGTGGCAATAGCGGGAAACCTTGATCGGCTTGCCGAGCCTTTTTTCAAATGCTGCCACCAGGGCTTTGTTTTTGGCCGTTGCCCCTTGAAAAGAAATGACATTTCCGATGCTGCTCTCATCGGCCACTTTGGTCAGGTAATTCTCCCGCACGGAATGCAGCACCGCGGCCAGCATATCATCCACCGGGTACCCCGCATTGAGATAATGGTTCAGGTCTCTTTCCATAAACACCGTGCAGCGGTCGCTGGCCATCGGCGATTTGCGGTGCGCTGCCCGCACGGAATACTGGGACAGGGGGCAGTTGAGCTTCTGGGCCTGCTCCTCGATGAAACTCCCGGTGCCGGCCGCGCAGACATTGTTCATGACCACAAACGTGACGCGGCCGTTTTGCAGCGTTGTAAATTTAGAGTCCTGACCGCCGATCTCAATGATCGTATCCACCCGCGGGTCAATTTCAACCGCCGCGCGCGCGTGGGTCGTAATTTCATCGATCGTGATATCGGCTCCGATAATTTTGCCGATGAATTTGCGTCCGGCACCGGTGGTTCCGCTCCCGATTATGTTCAAATCAATGCCGTTTTTTAACACCATGTCACCGATCGCAGCCAGGATCACCTGCACGGCCGCCACCGGTTTTCCGGCGGTGCGGGTATAGAATCCGGCCACAACCGTCTTGTTGCGGTCAATCAGCACCGCTTTGGTGCTGGTCGAGCCCACGTCAATACCCAGATAGGCTGTCAGGTGCCGGAAATGCTTCAGGTCTTGATAGACATCAACTTCCACGTCAGCGGCATTCTTCACGTCCCCGGCCCGGTGACGGTAAGATTCAAGGCCGCCAAATTCAGGATAATCGGAGAGCGTTAATTCCAGCGGATCATGAAAATAGTGCAGGCCGGCCTTGGGGGGAATGAGAAGATCATCGACCGACTGCAGCCCCCCGGAAGCCGGCGCCGAATATTCATCAGCCAGGCTCAAAGCGGCCCCGACGGCACCGTGCATCAGCGTCCCATCGGTAATAATTACTTTGCCGGTCAGCGAACCCAGGTGCTTGACCACGGACCGGTTTAAAGAGACACCACCCGTAAAAATAATGGGTCCATGAAAGTCTTCGGCCGTAAAGAGGGTATCGAAGATGTTACGCGCCAGGCCAAGGCAGAGTCCGTCACAGATTTGAGCCAGGGTACAACCTTCCTGCTGGGCATGGACCAGGTCGGTTTTAGCGAACACGGCGCAACGCGACGCAATTTTAGGAACCGGGCCTTTATTGCTCAAGGCAATACGGCTCAGTTCGGCAGCTGAGCTTAAATTCAATCTTTGGGCCTGCTGGTCCAGGAAACTGCCGGTTCCCGCCGCGCAACCGGTGTTGGATTTAAAGCCGAGGTAATTGCCGCTTTCATCCAGGCGCAGCAAACCGAATTTTTCACCCCCCACCACCAGAATGGATCCGACTCGATCATGTTGGAAATTGGCAGCCCTCAGCACGGCAATCTGGCTGTCATAGCGCTGGGTTACTTTCAGTATCGCCGGCGTCACTGCGGTCGCTGCAATGCCGCCAACAGCGGTTAGCTCGAATTGTTCCAGGATTTCTTTGAGCGTTCGGGCCGTATTTCCGTGATGAAATTCATAGGCGCTGCCGATGATTTTTTGCCTGGAATCTAAGGCAACCACTGAAATGGATACCGAACCGATATCGACACCGAGGATGTGAGGATAGGCAGACATAGGCAATCTCCCAAAATATTCAAGATGTTAGCAACTATGAAACTTTAGGAAACTCTTGGCGATAGATTGAATCCGCTAAACATCATCAACCGGTCAACTAGTCTTACAGTCCGCTACCCATCGCATATGCCAAAAAAATATAGGATTGTCAAGTCGGCTTTGGCAGAAAATTATTCGTGTGCTTTGCCACTTAAATGTTCGATTTTCATTTTTATTACTTTGGTTTCATCCCTATTTTTTTTTATATAGTTTTTTCCGGCTTTAAGATAATCCGCCGAGTATTTGTTTAACACAGACAATAGGATATCCATTTTTTCTGAATCATCAGTAACCACAGTTGCTTTCCCGAATGCAATGGCACTTTCATAGTCAGTGTCAAATTCATTACCAAGTACATCTGATTTGGTTACCACACAAAAGGATACTTTTTTATTAAAATTAATATTCTCGAGTTTATGTCCTGCCTGTGCACAATGAAAACAAATGCAATTACCAAAATACGTATAATTTAAAGGTACCCTGTAAGGATAACCATCTTTGCCTATAGTAGACAAAACGCCATATGAGCCTTTGGTAATTATTTCAATGGTTTTTTCATCATTGACAGCCCTATCCTTTAGCCTGATTTCTCTAAACATGTACTCCCTCCATAATTATTGAATTTTCATCACATCCCCCATTTCAGCAGCGGTTTTTAGGCGACCGGTTACCTCTTTTACCAGTTCCACCGGGATTTCCGCCATCCATTCCGTAGATGGTTCAATACTTTTTTCTGCAGCCGGGTGTCCTATTAATCGAACCGCCTCAAGAGCTTGATTGATCGTTTTTTCCAATTCCATGAATTTAGGATCCAACTGCTTTTTAGAGGGCGTTTCCTTTTGATCTCCTCTAACAAGCTTTTCCGTTTCCTGCTCGGCAGCCTGAAGATCCCTGGCTGCCAGATTTCCCGCCAACCCTTTTAGGTTGTGGACCAAACTGTGGGTCTGCTTAAAATCCTTGGTTGCCAAGGCCTCATCCTGAATCATGATCTCGAGATTTCTTCCAGTCGAGTCAGTCGCCGGGGTGATGGTGCCGACTATGCTGCGGCCCAATATCTCTGCTTCGCTGTATCCAAAGAAATCCTGGGCAAACCGATTAAAGAACGTGATCTTGCCCCGCGTATCCATCTGAAAGATAATACAGTTGGCGTTTTCCACTAAATCACGGTATTCGGCCCGGTATTCCAACATTCCACGATTCCTTCATCCCATACGGCTCATGCAAGCAGGTGGCCGTAAAAAGCATCACAGTTCCAGCAGGTTGAAAAAATTCAGACACCATCTTTCATTCCGCGCGCTCCACACCCTTGGCATGATCGCGCTGAACCTCGCATGCGAAAAGCCTGCGCGTAAAATCGTTGGCGAACTTACCCGCCGGATCATGCTGCGCCACCAGTTGGTGGGATTAAAGGCTTCGTTGCCTTCCAGCACGAGGTTGATCCCTTTTTTGAAACCATGCCATGAATTGCATTGCGACCTCATTCCAGGGCCCCAAAAAACCGGTCATCGATTTTTCATCCGATCGGAAAACCGATCGCCGAATCAACCATTTAACCGGTCTACTGACTAATTTTTCGCCCGGCTGCAGCGATCGACCAGGTACAATATGGACTGGTAGTCAATTCCGCTGTGGCAGGTCAGGCCGATCTCGCAGGTGCGGCTGGTGGAATACCCGACCCGGACATCCGGTGCCAGTTGCGGTTTGAGCCGTCTCAAGCCAAAGGCGTTCAGTTCGGGCACCGTGAAGCCCCGGTCACCGGCAAAACCGCAGCAGATAATGTCCGGTGCAACTACCTTATTCGCGCACATTTCGGCCAGCCGCTGAAATTCGGCCTCCAGCCCCATTTTTTTGGCACTGCAAACCGTATGAATCGCAACGGTTTCCGGAATCTGTCGAAATTCGAGCCGGTCTGCCAGAAATTTTAGCGTAAACTCAATCGGTTCAAACAGCTGCAGGCACGAATCCAGGGTTTCTTGCATGTGGTACAGACAAGGGCTCATGTCACACAGGATCGGGATGCGCCCGTTTTCAGATACCCCCAGCAGGGCATCTGAGAGCTCACGGGCCTTTCTTTCAGCAGTCTCAGTGATTCCTTTGCTGGCAAAAGGCATGCCGCAGCACAGCTTATCCATGGCAGCCGGGTAAATGATGCTGTAGCCGGCCTTTTTGAGCAGAGACTCGGTCACCCGGGTCAAAGATAATTTCTGCGAAGCCCGGGCCGGCCCCATACTGCGGTTGATGCAGGCCGGAAAATAAACGATTTTTTCGGCTCGATCCGAACCATATGCATGCCACGAGGATGCGGAACCGCCTTTGGGCATTGCCGGTGTCCACTGCGGCAACCGGTCGCCGGACAGAGAACGCAGCCAGGCAGTAAAGGCCGTCATTCCCCGGGTCCCCAACAGGCCGTGCATCCGGTTAAGCCAATTGAGCCCGAAACGGGTAAAGGCGGTAACCGAATCCATTCGTTTGGCAACCTGGACGGCGACCCTGCGGGTGGTGGGCGTCAGTTGATCATGGCGCAGGACTTTGATGAGTTTGCCGGTATCGATCTCCACCGGGCAGGTAAGCGCACACAGGCCGTCGGTGGCACAGGTTTGGTCTCCGTACCATTTATACTGTTCTCTGAGCTGCTCAAGCCGCCCGGGATTTTCATCGGAGGCCGCCAGGCGAATCATTTCGCGATAGATGACGATGCGCTGGCGGGCGGACAGCGTGAAGCCATGCGACATGCAGTTGCGTTCACAGAATCCGCACTCGGTGCAGGTATCCACCAGATCGTGGGCCGGCGGCATGGGCTTGATATTTTTAGCATGCGCATCCGGATCATCATTGATGATCACACCGGGATTGAGCATATGATCGGGATCGAAAATGGCCTTGATTTCCCGCATGGCCCCATAGATTCGATCACCCCATTCCCGTTTGACAAAAGGCGCCATATTCCTGCCGGTGCCGTGCTCGGCCTTCAGGGAGCCGTCGTATTTATCCACCACCAGGCAAGCCAGTTCATCCATAAACGCCTTGTATTTCTCTATCTCCGTCACGTCTGACAGATCCGGCGTGAGTACAAAGTGAACGTTGCCGTCGAATACGTGCCCCCAGATGATGGTATTCTTATAGGTATATTGCTGAAACAGATCCTGTAAATCGAGCAGGCAGTCGCGCAAACTATCGATGGGTACGGCAATATCTTCGATGATAACCGTGGTCCCTTTTTTGCGGGCAAAGCACACCGAAGGAAATAACCCTTTGCGGATGTCCCACAGGGCCGCCTGCTGATCCGGTTGGGTCGTAAAGGAAAATTCACGCGCCATGGGGAAGTCTGAAAATTTGGCGATAATTTCATCGACCTGCGACTGCAGGGTGGTCGAATCATCGGCGGCGGTTTCAACCAGCAGGGCGGTTACCGAGTCAGCCAGGGATTTAATATACGGCGGCATGCCGGGTTTATCCTGCACCGATCTCAAAGATACCCGGTCCATCAATTCAGCGGCACTGACCCGGCATTCCTTTAACAGCAGAACCGCCTCGCAGGCCCGGGCAATGTCGGGAAAGAGCATCAGGCCGGTCGCTTTTTGACCGGGCTCAGCCAGGGTACGGAAGGTGACTTCCGAAATAAACCCCAGGGTCCCTTCCGACCCGATCATCAAATGTAGAATGATGTCGATCGGATCGTCAAAATTAACCAGGGCACTGACACTGTAACCGGTGGTGTTTTTAATCTCGTATTTGCGGCGAATGCGCTCGACGATCGCCGGATCGTTTTTGAGCGACCGTGCCAGAGCGGATATCCGATCGACCATATCCTTTTTTTGTGACAAAAAAACATTTTGGCTGTCTTCTTCGCGCGTGTCCAGAACGGTGCCGTCGCAAAAGATGATCCGCATGCCGCTGACCGTGCCCATGCTGTTGCCCGTGATACCGCTGGCCATGCCGCAGGCATTGTTGGAGACGATACCGCCGATTTTGGCGGAATTTATGGAAGCCGGATCCGGTCCAATTTTTTTGCTGAAAGGAGCCAGGTACCGATTGGCCTCGGCGCCCAGTATGCCGGCACCCAGCGTAATCTCGCTCTGGTCCTCGCTGATATGGTAATTGCGCCAGCCTTCGGGACCCAGAACAACCAGCACCGCTTCGCTCAGCGCCTGGCCCGAGAGGCTGGTGCCGGCCGCCCGGTATGTGATGGCGATGTTGAGCTCGCGGCAGGCCTTTATCACCGCAAGGGTTTCGCTTTCATCCTCAACTTTAACGATCAGTTCAGGGATCAGCCGATAAAAACTGGCATCGGTGCCGTAAGCCAGTGTTCGCAGGGGATCGGTGATGAGTCTGGCCTGAGGGATTTCTGCACTCAGACGCTCGGACAGCGATTGATAGGGTTCGGCAAGCATAGTATCTCCTGTCGGCCGTCGAAACGCCGGCTGCGGTCGAAAAAACAATTTTAAGCGTGAAACCATATCAAATTATGGCGGTTTTGAAAAATATTATTTAATGTTTCAGACCGGTGCGTTTTAACAGCCAGCGCCGCATCGTTTCTTGTATCACTACACCGCAGCAGACCAAGTGCCGCAAAATAGCATATAAATACCTTAAATACTGGCATTTTACGATGATTCTATGCATAAAATTTTGGACGTCTGAACGAACTTGTGGTAGTATTAAGGAATCGGGGATGCCTGTCGGAAGCACCGCGTGGCTGATCCAGGCGGTGCCAGTTTCCAATCGCTAGCAAAAAAAATTCGGGGAGAATTTGATGAAAAATAATCGGAAAAAAGATCCTTTCGTTGATCGACGCTCCGGAGAAGACCGTCGGATTGGTTATGATTTGGATTACTTCCAGGAAAATGGAACTGAACGAAGAAATGGGAAGGAACGCCGCCGCAAAGGTGAGCGCCGGGAGGGCTGCATCCCGGTTAGCGATTGGTCGAGCGTTTGCCCGGATGACGATCAGCCAGACCGTCCGGATGACGATCAGCAAGACCGTCCGGATGACGATTCCTGACTATTGCCGATTTTACATGCCCCTTCGCACCGCATGCAAAGGGAAAAGTCGGCAGGCGCCGTTCAGCCGCTTATACCGAAATCCTATTTAAAAAAGTTTAACCGTTCAGAGGTTCGGGATTAACGACTCACCCGTTTCAATGGAATAAAAATAACCCTGAACGCTGGACCCCGAAAACAGCAACCCTGGCTGGAGGACAGCATGAGTACCTATTCAAAATGTCCGAAATGCAAATTCAGCGCAACGTCGTCATTTAGCGAATGCCCGCGGTGCGGCGTCATTGTCAGTAAATTTTTACAAAAAACAAAAGGTGATAAGCCGGCCGACAGGAAAGACGCCGCAAGCAAAAACGACGGTCTGCATAACCTCGAGCAAGCAAATACCCTGATTATCAGGCAGCAGAAGGAATGGGGTGAAATTCTTACCGGATTCGAAACGAAAAACAGGTATGAAGTCATGGATCACATGAGCAATCCGCTGATAGAGGCTCTGGAGGAAGGCGACTCCGCCATGGCCACAATCACCCGGTTGTTTTTGAAAGCACTGCGCCCATTTACGATGCACCTGTTTTCGCCCGGGGGAACCGGTCTATTCAAGCTGACACGGCCGTTTCGTTTTTATTTTCACGAGCTTGATGTCAGCCGGTCAAACGGCGCACCCCTGGGAAAAATCAAACGGCGATTTGCCATGTTACGCCGGATTTACTCGGTCATCGATCACAATGGCAGAGAAATATTCGAGCTCTTCGGACCGCTGCTGCATCCGTGGACATTCCAGATTAAAAAGGGCGAACAGGAGCTTGGCAAAATAACTAAAAAGTGGAGCGGTCTGGCCAAGGAGTCCTTCACGGACGCCGACAATTTTGGCATCACCTTTCCGTCAGGAATCGATCTTTCTCAGAAAGCCGTCTTGTTAGGAGCGGTGTTTTTAATCGATTTCGTACATTTTGAAAACAGCGGAAACCGATGAAATGTCCTAAGTGCAGTTTCGAGCAACCGGATCAACAGGCGGAATGCCTGCGGTGCGGCGTCATATTTGATAGATACCGCCCACAACAGAAAAATATTCCGCAAACTGAACCGTCAGCAGCGGCGCATGCCGGCCCTGCGCTAAGCCCGGGAGAATTCATCAAAGAGTTCTTGTTTTATGTTAAGCCGGAAACCAATCCCTTGATTTTTGGCGGCCGGGCCCTGTTTTTTCTGGTAATTTTTGTCTGGGGATTAAAATTTATTTTCACACCAATGGAATCGAATTATGTTTTCGACTCCTTCTGGCATCTGGTAAATTTGCCCTTCCACGAGGTCGGGCATATCATTTTTCGACCATTCGGCAGACTGATGGCCTCCCTGGGCGGAAGTATCGCGCAGGTGTTAATGCCGCTGATCTGTCTGGTAGTTTTTTTAATCAAAACCAGAGATACATTTGCCGCCTCATTTACTCTGTGGTGGACGGGGGAAAATTTCATGGATCTGGCCCCTTACATCAATGATGCCAGGTCACGGACGCTGCCGCTGCTGGGCGGCAACACCGGACGGACTTCACCCTATGGTTTTCATGACTGGGAATTTATTCTACGCGAAACCAAATTACTGCGCTACGATCATGTCCTGGCAAATTTAGCCTATACCCTGGGAACGGTTTTGATGGTCTGCGCCTTCGCCTGGGGCGGGTATATCCTGTTTAAACAATACAAAAATCTTAATCGATTGAGCAGTGACGAATCATGAAAAAAACAGCCGCCTGGCATCCAGGCGGCTGATCATAGGCGGTGTTTCTAATTATTTGGCCTACTCGACTGTAATCAATTCCTTATTTTTCTCAAAGGTTTTTTGACCGATCCCTGAAACCTTCATTATATCTTCCGGTGATGCAAAAGGTCCGTTTTGATCGCGATACGCTACAATTTTAGCTGCATATTTCGGCCCGACACCATGCAGTTGAGTTAGTTCGTCAGCTGAGGCCGTGTTTATGTTTATTTTTTCCGTGTCACCCGCATAAACACTGATTCCGCTGACCATAATAGCCAATACGGCCACCGATACTGCAATAGCAACCTGGATTTTTTTCATTCATCCCCCCTTTCGGAAATTCTATTCATTAGAAATGGTTTAAATCCCAATCCCAGAGGTCGACCTCACAAATGTTCCTAACGGAGGGAATTGGGGGTGTCAATATTTTTTTTACTTCTATTTTAATCCGCCTACGGCGGACGAGGGTTTAATTCCCCGCCCCTCGGGGCGATTATAATTTTCCGCTTGATACGCCGTTGCTTGCAGCGGGGTAGTTCATTCGAAAAATCAGATCTTTTAAAACGACTAGCAAACATAGTAAACGGTCGTAAAATGCTGTCAAATATTAAAAAAACAAAATAAATCGAGTAAAAAATAGTAACACAGTAAATAAAAATACAAAATTGCGATATTGCCTTTCCCCGACCCCGCTTCCTGATTTTCCTAGCCAGTTTTCTTGACCCTAAACCGATCATAAGATATCATATCTTTATATGTCGATGGCATCTGTTGGCTCCGTTATTCAGGCGTTAATTTGTTCAAAAAATCAACCGGTCAACTACCATCAGGGAGTATGTTTAGCCCGATTCAACCTTTTAACCAATCACCTGATCAACCCAAGATTATGCCTTGTATCGTTCAAAAATATGGCGGCAGCAGCGTGGCGGATGTCGACAAGCTGCAAAAAATTGCCCGCTTGATTGCAGATGCTAAGGACCGGCATACTGATATCGCCGTGGTCGTGTCGGCCATGGGCAAGACTACCGACGAACTCGTGATGTTGGCCCGCAGTATTTCACCGATACCACGGCGGCGTGAAATGGACATGCTGCTTTCCACCGGAGAGCGGATCACCATGTCACTGCTGTGCATGGCCCTGCATGAGCTTGGCCTTGATGCGGTGTCGCTGACCGGATCCCAGGCCGGCATCATCACCAATGATCGGCACAATGATGCCCAGGTCATAGAGGTTCGGCCGTTTCGGGTGCAGGATGAAATGGCCAAGGGCAAGGTGGTGATCATCGGCGGGTTTCAGGGTGTCAGCTACCGGCGTGATATTACCACACTGGGACGCGGCGGATCCGATACGACAGCGGTGGCCCTGGCGGCAGCGCTGGATGCGACGCGCTGTGAAATCTATTCTGATGTGGACGGCGTCTATTCGGCCGATCCCTCCATCGTCACCGATTCGGGTCACCTGCCCGAAGTTTCCTACCCGGTAATGCAGGAAATGAGTATGGCCGGAGCCAAGGTCCTGCACGCCGGCGCCGTGCAGTTTGCCAAAGAAAAAAACATTGCCATTTATGCCCGCAGCACATTTGAGCCGGGCCGGGAAACCGTTATACGACGGCTTTCGCCCGGTGCCATTATCGGCGTGCAGGCGGTCGTCAGTGAAAAGCAGGTTGAGCGAATTCGGCTGCAGGGCAACGAGGTCGGAGCCCGGTTTAAGCAGGCTGCGGAGCTTCTTGAAAGTGCGCAGGTTCCGATCAAGGAAGTAAATGTCGCCGAATCCGCTTCCGATGGCGAGCACTCCCAAGCATCTTTTGTGATTTCCACGCAAAATATCTATGGCTGGAAACAAATCAAGACCAACCTGCTAAATAAAATCGGCCCGGGAATCGAATTCGACACCGATCTGGCCGCGCTGTCATTGATCGGCGAAGGGTTAAACCGCAACAACCTGGCCCTTTTAGAGGCGCTTGACCTGCTGGCAATCAATGACATCCCCGTGCTCGGCATCACCACAACCTCGTTTCGCATCTCCCTGCTGGTGCCGCGCAGCCGGATCGAAAAAAGCGTTCAGCTTTGTCACAGCCGCTGGGTAGCCGACACGAACGTATAGTGTTTTACCTAAAATTAAATTCTCAACTCGCCATCATATGAGACTGCGCAAATTTGACGAAACCTTTATCTTACCCCTTGCGCCATGCACCGTGTGCCGGGTGGGGTGCCGTGTGCCGTGCGCCGGCGCTACAATTGACACCACCTCCGGTAAGCCTTAATTTATCAGTTGTCAGAAGAAGATTAAACCCTAATTGAGCGAAGCCCAATTAGCAGGTATTGGGTATTGGCTATCAGGTATTGGTTTGGTGGCCTTGCGTAACTCATTTCATATGGCCCTTGCGGGTGATATATTAAAAATCAAACCCATTCCTTAAAACCAATACCCAGTACCAGATACCGAGTACC